>CETW01147619.1_pt1 | contig 80628 bp, 42 predicted proteins | sample 361381 | NCBI WGS metagenome assembly CETW01 (sample SAMEA2620570, study PRJEB7988) | marine metagenome | isolation source: saline water (ENVO:00002010), including
ACACCGTCACCATCAGCATCCAAATCCATGGAATCACATATCATGTCGTCATCATAATCATCTGGTGCAGAGGTCTCACTCAGAGGGTCGCTTCCACATGCTATTTCGTCGTCATCGCTCCAATCATCATCATCGTCATCTGTATCTTCATCATTGGTTATTCCGTCGTAGTCAGTGTCAGTTTGAGATGGTGCACATCCATTAGCGTAGATATTGTTGTGATCCCCTGGTAGAGTATCGGAGCACATATCATCAACATCATTGACTCCATCTCCATCGTCATCGTCATCTAAATCATTACAAGTGCCATCGTTATCAGTATCTGAAGGTACGGACATCGAATCCCATTGATCGCTACCACATTGATTTTCGACATTGTCACTGTAACCGTCACCATCATCATCTAGGTCAGCATTTCCTCCTATTCCATCTCCGTCAGTATCATTCCATTCGTTAGGGTCTAGTGGGAATGCATCCTCGGAATTGATAACTCCATCTCCATCATCATCGACATCTAATGCATCACATGTTCCATCTCCATCAGAATCTACAGGGACATCAGTTACGTCGAGTGGATCAGATCCACAATCTTGTTCGTATTGGTCGAGATGCCCATCTCCGTCATCATCGTTGTCTGAATTATCTCCCTGGCCATCTCCATCCGTATCTGTGTCCTCATTAGGGTCTAATGGGAAAGCGTCTGCAGAATCGTCTACACCATCTCCGTCATCATCAGTATCTGCATTATTTCCAACTCCATCACCATCTGTATCTGTATCTTCATTCGGATCTAGAGGAAATGCATCATTAGGGTCATCAATTCCATCCCCATCATCGTCTGAATCTAATCCATCACATGTTCCATCACTATCTGTATCGTCTGGAATACTCGTCGCATCAACCGGGTCTGATCCACAATCATTCTCCAAAGAATCACTGTAAGAATCTCCATCGTCATCAGTATCTGCATTATTTCCAATACCATCTCCATCAGTATCGACCCATTCACTTGGATCTAATGGGAAATCGTCAGCAGAATCATCTACGCCATCATTATCATCATCAGCATCAGCGTTATCGCCAACACCGTCTCCATCATTATCTGCCCATTCAGAAGAATCTAGAGGGAATTCATCATTGACATCTAGATAACCATCATTGTCATCATCATCATCTTCAACAAGGTTTGTTGTAGTTGACCCAGTTGTTGAATTACTTGAGAATGAAACATTATCAATATATACAGATTCAGTTTGTGAGTTGCAATTTAATTCAAACTCTAAATTGCCTTGTCCAAAAGAACTAATGTTTGAACTAAAACTAGTCCAGACTCCCATGTAAGGAGCGAAACCTCCATTGTTACTGGAACCAGTAGCGCCAGATACATTTACCATTTCTATTGTTGAAGAACTTCCAACGAATCTGATGATTAAGTTGTCTGAAGCTTCGTAACTATTACTCGATCCCCCTTGGACAAAAACATCGAAAGTAACAAAATCAGCAGTAACGTCATCGAGAATCAGAGTTGCGATTCCATCTACATCTCCCATCTGATATCCTTGATTTCCATCTGTATAATTGCCTACAGTTCCGGCATAATTCGCAGTTCCAAAATAATCACCATCCGTAAGGCCAACACTTCCCGTAGAGGTGTAGTAGGTGGTGAATCCCATTTCACTTCCATTTGTCTGATTGTGTGCTACATGAGGCTGGTCAACGTTATTCCAGAGGAAATAATCAGATTGACCACTTCCTGTATCAAAATATTTTGATCCATTAGTAAATGGTTCTTCAAAGGAAGTGTATGCAATAACTCCAGAACCACTTGGGCAACTTACTGTATCCGGCATTCCATCTCCATCTGTGTCGGTATCTGCACAGGGGTCATTAGGAAATGCATCATATGAATCATTCACTCCATCCCCATCGCTATCGTTTGCTATAGCAGTTGGAACCCATGTAATCATTAGCAATGTAATCATCAGTACAAGCGGCTTCGGTGTTGTCGACATGTTAGGCGAAGTGCAACTACGATTGAAATAACTCACGCAATGATTGTCTGCAATTATTGAGGTGAGATGACCGTCAGACTCTTTGACCGAATGCGTGAGCACTACTTCATGGATCCCCGTGAACAGGCCCTTGCAGTACAAGATGCAATAAATGCTTCAGGCCGTCATTACAGAGACTCAATACCTATGATTGCAAGTGAAAATATCATTTCACCTCTAGTTTCCAGGGCAATTAATTCTGATTTACATGGGAGATATGCAGAAGGTCTTCCTGGAAAGAGATATTATCAGGGGTGCGATGATTTCGATACGATCGAAAGCATCGGCATCGAATCTGCAAAAAGAGTATTCAATTGTAAATTTGCAAATATTCAATCAACCTCTGGTACGGTTTCTAACATGGCTGCATTAAAGGCTCTTACAAAACCAGGTGACACGATTACTGCTGTTTCAACTGCCGATGGTGGACATATTTCACATCACCCTATGGGTGCAGTCGGTATGCGCGGACTAAATCTTGTTACATACCCTTGGAATGAGGAAAGAATGGAACCAGATGTCGATGCGGCTTGTGCCCTTATTAGACAAGAGGAACCCGAACTTTGTCTCTTTGGCCAATCTGTAATCCTATTCCCAATACCAATGCAAGAATTAGCAGATGCAGCCCACGAAGTGGGGGCTCGAGTAATGTATGATGGTGCTCATGTTCTGGGGCTTATTGCCGGTGGGCAATTTCAGGACCCTCTTAGAGAGGGAGCTGATGTAATGACAGGTTCTAGTCACAAGACATTCCCCGGTCCTCAAGGTGGTTTTCTTCTGAGTGATTCCGATGATGAGCCACTTCAAAAAAAACTCAATAATGCAATATTTCCGGGAGTTTGTTCGTCTTACCATCTTCACCATGTAGCTGGAAAGGTTGTTGCTATGGCTGAATTTGAAGCATTTGGTAAAGAATATGCACGCGACATTGTTGCTAATGCAAAATCCCTAGGTGAAGCATTAGCTTCCGAGGGTTTTGATGTACTCGCTGAAGAGAGAGGTTTTACCTCTAGCCATCAGGTTTTGACTAGACATGGCGCCCCTGATTCTGGCGCAGGTAGGAAAGCGGCTCAAATTCTAGAAGAATGTGGGATAATAACCAACATGAATATGCTACCGGGGGATACAAAAGCAATGTCCGGACCTAGTGGTTTGAGATTAGGTACTCCTGAGCTAACAAGAGTTGGAATGGGTGTAGATGAAATGAAAGATATAGCCAAATTCTTTGCACGAGCGCTAATTAAACAGGAAGAATCATCACAGGTTAGAGAGGATGTTACAGCATTCAAATCACGATATCAGAAAGTTCACTATTCAATAGAGAAAGGGCCAGCATATCCTAATTTAGACTGAGAGTTGTGTCAGAGTAATATTATGTCAAGTAATCGGGGCTGATTGTCTATGCGTAGCAGATGTCATGTTGCATTTCTTCTTACAATGCTTATGGTTTCATCTGGTTGCATGGGTCTTTTTGGTAGCGAAGAATCCGAAAATCAGGAAATTGATTGCCAAGAACAGCCGAATGACCCATCTTGCTTTGTAGATCAAATAACTGCTGAAGATTGTACCCTTGGCCAGGTCTTCACAGGTGAATTGTGTAGGCAGATGGCGAGTCCCAGCGAACTATCTTATGGGGAGATTTCATTTACATTTGTTAAAGGAGTTGAAATTCAAACTCTGACTCCATCATTTATTGGAGATGGGCCTGATAATTGGCTGATTACTCCTGCACTTCCATCAGGTCTAAATTTGAATACTGAAAGTGGAGAAATTTCAGGCCAACCAGATGAAATCTATCATGATACAACCCATACAGTTGTGGCCTCAAATTTTGTAGGTTCAACCAGTTATTCATTTCAAATTTCAGTAATCAGTGAACCCATTCAATCAGTCACTTATGAATTAAATGAATTTACTTGTAACAAAGGTCAGAGTTGCGAAATTAATGCACCTAGTGTTTTAGGTGGTATTGTTGAGTCTTGGATTATAGACCCATTGCTTCAATCAGGTTTATCTTTACAGAATGATGGTTCAATAATTGGTTATCCAACATCAGTAGGACATCAAAATTATACTATTACTGCATATAATGAGGGGGGTTCATATGATACAATATTGCACTTAATCGTGATTCATCCGCCTCCTATGGGAATGAGTTATGGAGGAAATAGATTCGATTTAACAATAGGCGAAGAGTTTCAAACAATTCCAACTACAAGTGGAGGTGAAATAATTTCGTGGTCAATAGTGCCACCCTTGCCCGATGGTCTTGATTTGATACAAATGGATGGCTCGATCAGAGGTGCTCCAACAACTCCTCAATCACTAACTCTTTACCGAATTAGTGCCACAAATACAGGTGGTACAATAGATGTAGATGTTCTAATTAGTGTCTCAGATTTATCTCCAGAGAACTTGAGGTATAGTCCGAATCAGTTTCAACTTTTGGTAGGGGAATCAATTGAAGAGATAATCCCTTCTTATGATGGAGGTTTAGTAGATACTTGGTATATCGAACCGCCGCTCCCCTCTAGTTTTGTCTTTGACTATCAAACGGGGAGTATTTTGGGTACTGCGCAAGAGGTACAAAATTGGGTAACATATACTATTTTTGCAAATAATACAGGCGGTTCAGTATCTACTGATTTCAGTATTAAGATAACTAGTTCACCTCCTGATTTAATATCGTGGCCAGCAAATGAATTTGCATTACGTTCTAATGAAAGTGCTTTGATTGTTGCAACTAATGACGGCCCAATTATCGACTCTTGGACAATTTATCCGGCCCTTCCAGGGGGGCTTACCTTACTAAGCAATGGAACAATAGAAGGGACTCCAATTCATGGTTCAGATTGGACAGAATATACAATTACAGCAGTAAATACAGGAGGTAGTGTTAGTCTAAAACTCTGGATTGCAGTCCACGATACAAGGGCTGATCAGCACGATCTCCTAAGAGGAATTGGTGAAACTAACTGGAATGGTTATCCGTCTCTAATATTACCTATAGGAGAGTGGGCATTTCCTGTAGGACTTGATTCAGACGGACTTCCAGTTGTTTCTGCATCTCATGTTGGAAGAGGTAAAATGATTGGATATGGTCATGAGGGATGGATAGATTCTACGAATAGTGATTTTCCTCTTCGAGCGGTTGAATGGGTCTGTGGAGAAAATGCAGAAGTAGGTTTGGCATTCGCTGCAGGTTTCGACGATTTTGAGGATGAATTACGTGCTGAAGGTCATAATGTTCATTTTTCCGTAACTCCTGATGATTTGAGTAATTTAGATTGCCTACTCGATGAATTTTGGAATGGGCACGATGACTCTGATAACGAAGCCTTACTAGATTTCATGAATGAGGGAGGAGGATTAATTATGGCAGGTCATTCATGGTACTGGTCATATTCTAATTCAGATGTTGCTCATAACTATCCTGGCAATAAGATTGCGAAGACTACAGGTCTATTTGTTTCTAATGATTATGGAGGGAATGATGTTTATTTCCAGAATGTTCCCGATAATTATTCTACATTAAGGAACGCTATACAAGCAGTTTTAGAAGACAGGGTTGATGGTATTTCAATGAATCATGACGATGCAGCAATCGCTTATTCCGCAATTTCCTCTTGCACTTCGGTAGTAACTCTAGATTACACAAAATTTTGGGCGCCTCTAAGAGATTTAGTTAATCAAACAGGATATACTGTAATTCCTTATTCTACATTATGGAGTTCAATTGGTTATGACTTGGGTGAAGATCCCGTAGCTGACATTATACTTCGTCTAGAAGATGGACTAATGAATGGCCTCCCTGCAAATGAGTTACCGGTTCATCCAAGTCATGTAGAATTTCCCGGCGAGGTTCCTTCTAATGCAAGCAGAATAAGTCGAAATATTACAGTAAATGGCACTCAACCTGGCCTTCCTAGCGAATTTGGATACGCGAATGCACGAAGTGCAATTAGAATGTCGTCTGGACTTTACGCCCCACCGGGGGAGGTAGTTACAGTTACTGTAGATCAAAATGTATCTGAACTAGGAATATCTATTCTTATTGGAGCCCATACTGATCAACTTTGGAAAAAAGATATTCTAAAACGGCATTCAAGAATCCATCGAAGTTGGCTAATTGATAATATAACAACAGATGTAGCAAATGCCTTTGGAGGCCCAATATATGTTAAAATCCCAGCAGGATCTGAATTCGGCAATATAAGTTTGACAATTTCAGGCGCAATAGATGCACCCATGTTTGTCCTCGGCGAAACTTCTGATTTTGAGTGGATTTATTCAGAGAGAGATCACCCTGCACCTTGGGCGGAGCTTGTTTCTAATAATTTCATTATGACAGTCCCTAGCCATGAAATAAGGGAAATCACCAGCCCGACTCAATTGATGGAGTGGTGGGATTTAGCTCTTAGTATGGAACATGAATTGTATGGCTTTGAGCCATGGCCAAGGGTTGAGAGAGCGGTATTTGATGTACAAATTTCAGCAGGGTGGATGCATTCAGGTTATCCATTCATGGCTCATGATCTAAGTGTATCAGATGTCGTGAATTTCACTTATGTATCTGAAAATGGTGATTGGGGTATGTTCCATGAATTAGGCCATAATCATCAATGGATGCCTTCGACTTTACCGGGTACTACAGAAACAGGATGTAATTTTGCGAGTGTATATTTGATGGAAGAATTGGTTGGCACAGAAGGTCATGGACAGACAAACCCAGTTCAACGTGCTAGTCGGATGAGAACCTATTTCGATGATGGATCAAACATAGATAATTGGTCAGTTTGGACTGCTCTTGACACCTATCTGATTATCAAAGAAGAATGGGGTTGGTCTCCTATTACTGAGGCTTTGAGTGTTTATTATGATTTACCTCAGGAATATGTGCCTGAAACTGACGAAGAGAAATTCAATTCATGGGTATACTATCTTTCCAATGCTACAGGATATAATTTAGCGCCTTATCATATTGCTTGGGGATTCCCTATATCTAATGATGTATCTATGGCGCTTCAGCATCTTCCTGTTTGGGTTGATGACCCGCTAAGGGGTGAATATTTTGTTTATGATGCTATTTTACGCAATATTCATGATTTTAATACAACTGAAAATTCTACTAACATTAAATGGGAAACATATGATAATGGTACAAACACAACCCTTACTCTCTTCTGGAGTTTGTACGATATGGGTAACCAAAGTTTACTTTGGAGTAACTCCGAAGATCTTGGTGCTGCTGTAGTGGGTTGGGATGATTATGAACTCTCATCTCTTTCAAGCAATACTACTTATTACGGAAGAATCAAGGCATCTCATGAACAAGGAGATGTCTGGTTTGGTCCATTTAACTGGACTACTTCAGGTAATTGAATAAATCAATATTCGTCAATTGCTAACTCTTCTGAGTAATTCTTCAATACTCATTTTTGGACAATATCGTTGGTGCAATTTTGCTAGTGGTATCCAAATTAATGTATGTGCAATTGTAACAGTAAAAGCGGCACCAATTCCTAGAAGTGGCTTGTTCATCATATATTCGGCAGCGACTCCAAGAATTGCAAAGTGAAGGACATAGATCGATAAAGTAAGACGCCCAGAGGACTCTAGAACGCTCAAGTCAATACGCTTATTCTTAGAGTTCCATAAGAGCAATTCATGTGCTATGAGTACGAACATTGCACTTATGAAAATGAAGAATGTTGTAGTTGGGAAAAATGTCAAAACCGCTTCACCTTCAGTTAGTGCCCAAGGCTTTTCCGAATAGAGTGACATCCCAATACTAATCAAAAATATAATCATACCAGTTCCCATTATATTCTTTCGAGTTTCAAAATCCTTCTCTGATTCAGCAATTATTGCACCGAGTGTTGAAAACGCTAACCAAGGCAAAATTGGATATGTGCCATTGAATAACAGCCTTTGCAACCATTCTTCACTGCCAACTGAATCTACTCTCGAGAACCAAGATAATTCAGATCCATTTATTCCGCCAAGAAAAAGAGGTGAAAGTGCTAATACTGAGAATAGAGGGATCAAGCTCTGATTTGTGAACCGAGAGATAAAAGGAGCAAATATTGCTGCAATTGCGAGCAGTGTCAAAACTCCAGGTGTGTGCCATTCGAAGCGCCCCCCTCGATCTGCAGCGACTAGGAAATTAACAAGGAATTGGCAGGCTGTAAGAATCACTACTCGCGGTAGAACCCAATCTATCCAAGCGGGAGAATTCAGGCCATTAGCAAATCTTTTCTTGGCCCCACGATGCATCCCCCAGCCAGATACAGTAACAAATAGGGGTGCCGCCATTCCTCCAAATGCAGCTGCAACAAATGCAGCAGGATGATGTCCGGCTGTAATTCCTTCTGGAGGTAGAATTGCCGCAGTATGTACCTCAACCATGAACAGAATTGCTATTGCCTTCATTTGATCGATATGCCCTAGTCTCATACATTCACCTAATAATTTCAGAAATCCTCGATCTTATTTCTACGGGTTCTCCAACTAATGAAAACGCAGAGGATATTGATTCTGACATACCTTCTGGCAAGTCTCCTCTGTGATATATAACAATCAATGAGTCTCCGACTTCTACTTCATCGCCGATTTGGGCTTGGATAATCATACCTACGGCATGGTCGACATTGTCTGTAAGAGATTTCCTACCAGAGCCCAATTCAAGACAGGCAAGTGCAATCGTCATCGCGTCAATATCCTCAATCCATCCTTTATTTTCGACATATATCTCGGTTGAGATCAATTCTTCGTCTAGCAGGCCAAGAGAACTGAGCATAGAGTAATCACTCGCAAAATCGTCACTATTTCCACCTTGAGCGTCGACCATCTTCAGAAATCTTTCAAATGCACTTCCATCGTTCAAAGAATTGTGGATCATTAATGCGCCTTCTTCCATATCACAGGCGACTCCTGAAGCCGATAGTAGAATCCCTCCTTGTACACAAACCAATTCTTCAAGGTCATGCGGACCACGTCCACAAAGAGTCTCAACTGATTCTACAATTTCAAGTGCGTTTCCAACTGCGCAACCTAGCGGTTGGTCCATAGTCGAAAGAACCACAGAAGTAGCGATACCCATGCCATTGGAAGCATCGGCCATTGATTTCGCCAGAGACCGAGCATCCTCTATTTTGGACATGAACGCTGCCCTGCCATGTTTGACATCTAGAACCAATGCTGCAAGGCCCTCTGCAGCCTTCTTCGATACTATTGATGATGTGATTAGAGGAATCGAAGAAATAGTCCCTGTGATATCTCTTAAAGCGTACATACGACGGTCAGCGGGAACAAGAGAATCGGTCTGGCCAACCATTGCAATTCCAATATTTTCAACCTGTGCTTTTAGTTCGGCAATAGACAGATCAACTTGGAATCCTGTAATGCTTTCTAGCTTATCCAAGGTTCCACCTGTATGGCCGAGACCACGCCCGGAAATCATTGGAACCTTGAGGCCACAAGCGGCGAGAGCAGGAGCAAGAATAATCGAGACTTTGTCTCCGACTCCTCCTGTAGAGTGCTTGTCTACAACGAGATGTTTCCATTCCATTGGCCAATCCAGAACTTCACCAGAATCTCTCATTGATTTAGTTAGTGTAATTGTAGATTTCTGATCTAGTCCCTTTTCAAAGATACCATGTAACCAAACAATGACATCCTCATCCTTGAGAGAACCATTGACTACTCCATCAACGATTTGAGCTATATTTTCGCTCATATTTCATCCTCGCCATATTCATCGCGTAACTCTTCAATACTCATTCCCTTGTCTAATAGGAATTGAACCCTATCGCGGCTTAATTTTTCAAATCCAAATCCATCGAGAATTATTGATCCATGAATGCCATCATCTCGTCCTTCCGTCAATTCTCTTGTATCCTCAGCATCGGTATCGAAACGTGTGCCTTTCAATATTGCTTTGTCAGAATCGACATCATCAAATCTATATCCTGAATCATCAATCAATATTTGCTCGGTTCTTGTTCTAGGCCGAATTATCATGGTCATACCGGCTCCAATTAATGCTATACCTGCAATTACAGTAAGTCCGAGGAGAAACTTTGCACCTCTAGTGGAAAGGGGGTCATCTCTAACGTTTATCAGCCCGCCAGAATCTTCGTCATTATCATCAATACAAATCTTCAATTGATCGTCCCAGTCTCCTTCATCACAATCATTTTCATTATTTGTAGAATTATTTCCTTCCTGATTTTGATTATTTTCTTGTTGACAACCAAATTGTATTCCATCTGGTATTCCATTTTCATCAACATCTCCTGAGATCATAGATATTGAGGGCGAACGCATTACTGATTGTGCAAATCCTTCTTCATCTCCATCAATAATACAATCATTATCGGTATCTGGGTCGAATGGATTTCCATTCAGTAGGTATTCGTTCAGATTATCAAGTCCATCCGAATCAGGATCAAGTGATTGTTCCGATAGAGCAGTGCCTTCTACAGCAGCACTGTGTCGATCTAATCCATAGAGTTCTTCCCAATAATCGGGCAAGAGATCTCCATCAGAATCGGTTGTAGAGTCTAATCGATTCCAATCTTCGTCAAATTTTGCAGAAAATACAGAAGCCAACTCAACAGACTTACTTATTATTCCCATTTCTCTGTTACGTAACATCGAGTTAGAACCCCAATTCATACTACCTACTAACACAGTATCGTCATCAATTATCATACCTTTGTTATGTAATTTCCATATTTCTGGTGATGAGGCCATTAGTCGAGCATTTACATCTAAGCCCTGTGTTAAGTTCCACTCTGTATTGAAATGGTGAACCGTATCTCTAATGTCGCTATCTAAATCTGCGTAAAAAGCATTTAGCATTAATTCAATTTTAACCCCTCTAATTGCAGCATTATGAAGTGCATATAGGATTGGATTTTCTTCTCCAAAACCCCAATACCAGTCTAGATCTAGATACTGAACCGAGAGTCTAATCTGGTCTTCAGCATTTTCGATTTCGGATAAAACACCCGTTACACAATCATCCGGACAGGTAATCAATCGCGCTTCAAAAGGTTCCGTAGTGTCTGGATTAGGGGATTCGTTTGGAAGCGTATTTGAAATTGAAGAAAGACTCCAACCTATTGGTGGGTCAAGACGACTTGAGTGTAATTCTATATGTAGATGGTTTGGATTTTCATCAAATTCCATTCTATCTAGGACTAATGTTGCCATTTGCTCGGAATCAAAGAAAAGAGACCATTCTCTATTTCCAGATTCATCAATAGTTGGTAGACTTGACTCCTTCCAATTACCCGATGAAATCCATACACTCTCCTCGTCCTTTACCGCGACTTTACTATGTATGTAGGGATATGGGGAGCTTATTACCGTAGGGTCAACCATCCACAATACAGTCCCCCCTGCATCATGTATCGCCTTTGCATGTCCACGCTGGTCTTCAATAGTTGATTGACCATCAAGAATCCCTTCTTCGAGTAATAAGGTGATTTCAACACCTCTTTCTATCGCCGAGATTAGTGCATGTGTCAGGTCAGGATGGAGGAATTCATAGACGTGGATATGAAGTGAATTTTCAGCATCTCCAATCCAGCCCAACAAATCTTCAAGACCCGTTTCCGGACTAAATGAAGCGGTGGCTTGCATACCCTCATGTGGCATAACCAATCCACCATCGCAGAAGGTAGATGCACCAATTCTAATCCAGCGTATTTGCCATTCTTCAGATGTATCTGTATCTTCTCCTACTATACATCCATCCCCCCTCATCAAAATTAGACCGGGTGTACCATCTCCTGGCACTGATATTGCCCCTCCATTCCAACCATCAATTTCTGCCTCACCGCCTCCATAGACAATAGCATCAATTACTGTTCCAGATGGTTCCTTAAGTTGTATAGCAGCACCAGAGTCTACCAACCATGGCATATTGTTTAGAGCGATATTTCCATTTATCGCTTCAATACCTCCATCTGCAAGAAGATTTTCTGGATTCTCAGTTAAAACAACCGACTCACCAGAAGATAATACAAACCATCCAAATTTTGAAACCCATGGAGTAGTTGAACGGATTCTTTCAATTGTCCAACCGGTAAGGTTCGCATCCTCATTTCCAAAATTAGTGATTTCGATCCAATCATTATCTCTATCTGGAACTTCTCCTGGCATTATTCTTGTAAATTTAATGTCAAATTCTCCATCCCAAATTGCTTCTCCCGAATCTTCCCAATCCGAATCCTCATTATTATTGCCACCATTATCTGTTTCTAAATTAGGTGCGCCGGGGGTTGGAGATTCAGCATCAATCCATTCAGATTCAACATTATTTGGATTTGCGATTTTAGAAACTCCATTTGTAGCCGAACCTGTTACTACAGTGTGTACAGTGACGTTGTTAGAATCCTTCAGATAGATAGTCTCACCAGCATTATTCAGCCTCAGTGTGCCGATTTCATTCTCTGCAATTATAACATATTCACCCGATCCAATCATAAATGGAGTATTCAAATCGTCAAAATCAACCCAAGATTGGTTATTTATGACATGATTCCAACCACCGTAATCAATAATTTTCCAACCTTCAAGTGAAATCGCTTCGGAACCTTTATTCAAAAGTTCAATCCATTCACCTTGTGGATAAAAACCAGAATCAGCACCATCCGCATTTGGCATTACTTCACTTATGCAAACTACGCAGGTTTGGCTATCACTTTCTTTAGATTCATTAAAATCAGTAAGAATTACATTAGGGGATATGATACTCAGTAGAAATATTGCTACACCAGCCGCAGCCATGAGGCTGGTTCGTGTCTCATCCATGGCTCAACGCCTCTAAAGCAACTGTTGAACCCTTCGTGCATACGCGTAGGCGGCCGGCAAAGTCGGCCATTCCGTCCTCATTCTTCTCTTGATGAAAACATCATGTAAGAACCGGCTGCAATCATTCCAATAGCAGCTATGTACAGTACCGCTGTTACATAATCAATAACAGCCGTTCCTTCAAGTTCACAATCACCTTCTCCGCCAAAGTCAGTCCAATACATTGGATCCATATTGTCGAGAACTTTACACTTGAAAGTCTCAGCATCTTCATCAGCAATTTCAGATGCTGTATGAATTTCGAATACGGGCTTTGCATCTCCCGCTTCAAAGTCAGGATTAGTCATTCCAGCACCTCTTAGATCTAGATAGAATCGAGATACGGATTTACCATACATTGCAACATTTGTAGTAGGTTCAACCTTGATGTCTACATGGGATCCAAAGTAAACTGGTAATGCGCCTGGAAGAACATCTACAAAACTGTTGGAGCCAATCAATTTAGCCTGTATTTGATTTTCAGCAGGATCTAAATCCACGGTGTGTTCACGCATTGATATTCCTTTGAAATCAGTCATCTCACCGGGTACACTCTGAGCAATTGAATACCCAACTAGGTTGACAGAAAATGAATTATCAGCATCGGCAATTCCCCCGATTGTTCCAGCAACAACTGTGTTGGCATTACCTACATTATCTGTTAGCAGTCCATATGTTGCTGCCTCTTTGTGAGGTGCACGCCATGGTAAATGCTCAGTCATACCGTAGATTTCTCCTTCTTCACAAGCATAACCTCCATCCTCATCAGGTTCTGCAATGGTGCCATCTGAATTCAACTTGAAGTCACATTGCCCATCTCCGTTAGAGTTTGTGTATCCTTGCATTAGTCTTTGTCCAAGAGTTTCATCATTCACAATACTCATTACGTAGACATCATAATCTCCAGTACTAAGACCATCAGGTCTGTCCTCATTCTGAGATCCGAAGTATGTCTTGTTAGTTTCTAGTTTCACCCAAGAACTTTCTTCATCATAAAGTCCTAAGAGTACTGGGTCACTCCATCCGTATAACCAATTCTCGATAGGTTGAGTTGTATACGGGCTTGCTCCGTATTGGAATCCTAGTAAGGCTCCGATTACATTTTCAAACATGAAGTCTTTAACCCAAGAACGAAGCGCTGCTGCATCATTTTCTGATATGTCATAGAGTGAAGCAACGTACGCATCATCCCAATCGGCAACAACTCCTCCCATCGCTGGTCCTTCTGCAGTCATCGGTAGTGTTATTCCAGACAATTCATTATACATGAAAACGCGAGAAAAACTATCATCAGTCAGAGCGAAATCTGAGGTATACAGAATTTCTTGTACCTTCTCAACTGTTAAATCTACAGTTCCTTCATATTCACCCTGATTCAAGCCAATTGAGATATATCCACCTGCAAGTGGCTCTTCTCCTCCAAAGGAATGTTGCCACCATAAGTCTGCATTCATTGTTCCAGACCCTCCTAATAATATCATAGGGAATTCAAATGGAGTCCCTACCATTCCAATCCATGCGCCACTCCAATCAGACAAACCGAGTAACTGTGTTAGTCCTATTCCGTAGGTTGTCATTGTACCAAATGCATCACTCTGAGCGCCTAATAGGAATAGTGCGACTCCATTTAGAGGGATTCCAGAATAATCTGATACAGAAAGTAATCCATTTGGTATGTCTGCTCCTTCAACTCCAAAAATTATGTTGTTTAGTGCCTGAGGGTTTGAAATATCGACTCCTGAGACTTCAGATAATCGTTCCCGCATGTCATCAACAGTAGTCAAATCTGCTCCTCCTCCGTGGGCCTGAAATGTATTTCCTGCTAATGCGTATACGCCCAAATCAATTGCAGCCATTTGCTCTGTTGAAGCATCTGCATATCCGTATAGTGCAGCGCGGGTTTGAGTGACTACTCCTCCATCAGGTGCGCCCATTCCTGCTGCTAACATAGGACCAATGTCACAGGTTAATGCAATACAAATTCCTGTGGAAGGATCTTGTGCGTCATACAGAATTGAATCAGTGTAAGCGAAGAAGGTCCCAGTTCCATTGAGAATGTCCTCCTGACTCCCTCCACCGGTAGCAGCTACATATGCTCCGGAAAGAACTCCAGAGGGGGCCAAAATCGAGGCATTTACCGAATCCATCCCCATTGCCTGTAGGCCCAAAGAAAAGTCGCCCACCATGGTGTCGATATCCTCGGACGCCCAAATACTAGGTGCCTTATTCTGCAATTCGAAAGCCATCATTTGGTTTGCGAATCCAGCCTTAGCGAAAGTTTCGCCATAAACAATTCCAGTTGCAATACCGGCCAGTCTTTGTGTATTGTAGAGAATATTGAGGTTTGTGAATTCTGTTGAACCAGGGAGTGAGGCATATTCTCCTTCAACTCCATCCAATGTTCCATTCCATGTGCATGTTTCACACCATTCAAACACATCATATTCAGAGTAGGTGGCAGTTCCAGCCTCTGTGTCAAGATCAAGAAGCTCTCTGTGTGTCGTAACTTCATAAACGAATGGACCCATCTTTTCAAATTCCGCGTTAACGGCTGAATTTTCAGTTAATTCTTCAACATTAGTTATAGAGTAACCAAAGTAAGCTCTTTCGGAAGTAGAGATATTCCAGTCATCGTCATAATCCTCTTCTGAATCATAACCATCTGCAATTGTATCTCCTACTCCTATCTCTACTTGACCTGCTACGAATCCTGCTAATGCCACATAATTCAAACCAAGTAGAATAATTCCTGTTACTATCAATGCCTGTGCTCTTTGCTTGCCATCCATGGTTGCCACCAAGACTCGCACGCATGTGCATAAGAGATAAGAGATTCTATGCAAGTGTGAGAGATGATATAAGCATATTTTTTGATTAAGCAAATCCAAATGCATCCAATTCTCTTGCGAATGTGTATATCATTATCGGGACAAGAATGACTCCCATGCCGTGCGATCTCCTGATGCCAATTCTAGGTGCCATGAGGCCAATCATCGTGCCAATAATCAGAGTTCCAACTCCAACCCAATTTGTTGAGATCCATACAAGTGCCGTAACGAATACACAAACTGATATTACCAGAGTCCTAAGAGGGACAATTTCATGCACTTTCAGCATCCCTTTTCCAACCTCAATCATTACGGGTACGGCAAATAGTCCCGATGCCACAGTTATTGCTAGCAGTCTGATGAAATCCGCTGGAGGTTCTACTGCATTCCAAATATCAATTGGATACATCATATTTAGTGCGAGTGCAGCACCAGAACGAGGTCTTCCTACCATGTATAAGAATCCAAGAACCATAACGGTAACTGCGGTGTTAACTGAGGAAAGAATTGCAATGATTTCCAGATCTCTCTGCTGGTTATTATTTACTAAATCTAAGTCCGGCGTTGCGCCCGCTTCTGCCAATGCTTCCTGAAACAATTCTCTTTCTGAGGCAGTAAGCTCATCCATGCCTTCGAATGCCATCATCTGAGGCATTGATTCAAACCCAGGTTGTGTCCCATGCTCGAAATCTGCAGGGATATAATTTGGATCAGTAAGTTTACCCCAGAAGTTACGAGCACTCATAACCACAACCGTGGCCTGTGCAGCAGTCATGCCGGGAAGAATGGCCATTACTGAAGATACAACTGCAGAAAGGAATGTGGGTATGGCAAGAGGTTTTGGGTCTGGCATTTCCCAATTTGGTTCTTGAGGTGGTATTTCTGAAGTTGTTACATAAATATCAATTAGATTTGCTATACCAAAAAGTCCTGCTAGACTGGGGAATAAAAGTGATGCTGAAGGAATACCAACGGGAGATCGTGCAGGTAGTTCAAAGACAGCCCAACCATAGAATCCAGTAAGTAGAAAATAAGCCGTGGCGACCATAATGCCAGCAATTCTTGAACTATCTCCAAGTCTGAGATCTATTGAATCCCACCTTTTCCTAATCCTCAATCTGCCAATCGGAATTGTAAACTCAATTCTTTTCTTGAGAGGAAAATTCAATTTTTTGGTCAAACGTTGAGACCATTGCGGCCATGATAATCTAGTAGTCTCAGTAAGGATTAGGAATATAGAAATGAATAATAATAACCAAGGCAATTGATCTCTACTAGCTTCATATAATCCCAGCCCTGGGTTTTCGCCAAATAGAAGTCTAGCAACAATCAGTAATGGTATTGACATCAACATCCCCATTTGTGAACCTCGTGCCGAATATGCCACTCCTTGGGCAGCCTGACCCGAAATTAGCATACGATGTCCCGGCAACAATGCCAGAGCCATATTGTCATCTGGAGCACCAACTAATGCGCTTGGAATGTAATTTAGGAATGTATGTACGGTCCCGCATGCCACAATTATTCCTGCCACGGCATCTAGAGGAATCCCAATCCCTACTGCGACTGGGGAAAGAGATAATGCAATCAGTGCAACATTGTTTACGTGAAAACCGGGAATTAGTCCTGTTAAACAACCAAGCAATATCCCGATAATAAAAGATCCAATTAACCATCCGAAATCGATAATAAATGGATCCACAGAATCGCCTCATCTAATATCTAAACAGAATTGCATGGTATTGCCTACGGAATCCTCTCTGGTGGATAATCTACCAATCCAGTCAATGGGTTCGCCAATTGAATCCTGCTGACTCGCCTCACTACCATCTCCCAGTAAGCAAACGCTTTCTTCAGATCCAGATCTCTCTATCCATTGATTCCCATCTTCATCCATTATGGCCTCTCCATTTAGTATCACTAGTTTACCTATATCCCATTTCCAAGAGTTGTAACCATCACCCCAGTTTAATCGATTTGGATTTGGTGATTCTCCTAATGTCCAAGTTCGAACTTCTAATATGACTCTTCCTTCGCTTTCCGACCAAATTATAGTTGCATTGAAACGAATGGGCTGACCACCTTCTATCCATTCACTGTGTTCTCCAATTAGATGTATTCGAAGTTTTGTTGTTCTTGAAAAATAGTCTGCACCATCTCCAACGTAACCCTTGTCATAGTCAGGCGATATTGGATCAGTAACCCATCCTTCAAAAGTCAAATTTTGACCTAGGTAATCAAATGGGGATTCTGCTATACTCAAAAGATCAGTGACATCATCTCCAAATTCACCAGATGGATTACTTGCAGAAGCATTGTAACCTCTATCTAAACAAACCATGGCTTCATCAGTAGACCATACCAATCTACCAGCCCATTCTCTTTCATTTCCTTCAATATCATTTTCAATATCATATGGGGAAGGCAGTAGACAAAGTTTGTCAGTAGGAGAAGGCCCATTCAACCACCAACCTTCTGAGTTTCTATTAGCTATTCCATCTATTGAAACTAGTTTGCCAACCTCATAAGTGAGGCTTTGAGGTTCTAATTCCCAAGATAAGTCCACAATTGAACCTTGACTTATCACTTCAACTGCTGTTGCCTGCACTAATAGCCGCCATCTTAGGGATCTCTGGTCATATTGTAGCCAACCTGATATCTCTACATGACTGCCTGCTTCTATCCAATCCATGACACGTCCTTCTATTTGCATGTAAAGCAGATGATCTGCATTGCCGTATGAGGGGTTATCAAGCAAACTTAGTGAATGATATGTGACATCAGGTTCTAGAGATTCTGATAAATACCCATCAATTTTAACAGACATATTTGAGTAAAGGGAAGGATTCATTGCAACTTCCACAATTTGTAGCGAAGTATATTCGATACCATCGCATTTTGAATCTGCACATTGAATTGCACCGTATCCATTTGAGGATAACCAAATTCTACCATTCCATTCAGTAACTTCTCCTTCAACAGTTATTATCGTCCCAATGGGGGGGATGTCGTTATCTCTATCGACATACCATCGCACTTCAACAACGGAGTGGCCACCTAGTTCTCTAACTTGAAGATCAATTCTATCGGCTTGCTCTCCATATGGATCCACTACAAAACTTGTCAGCACACCTTCCACTTTCACGGTTTCACGCGGGTATTCATGAATGTCATCAATATCGATCATATCTGGTTCTCTAATTACCGCATAAAAATTCATCGCAGACACTAAAAGAAGCGAGGTAAAGAACATCACCCAGAGTTTCGCCATACCTTACCGGTATACTACTTGTGCTTGAACATTCACAGAGTATAGGCCTCCTATTTTGTTAATTTATTTTGTAATATTTCTTGCCCTTTAGAGAATAAGGTTCATCTCATATTGATCTGCGACATAGTATTGGGACCCGTAGCTCAGTTGGTTAGAGCGCTCGGCTCATAACCGAGTGGCCATCGGTTCAAATCCGGTCGGGTCCACCAAAAATCATAGTTTAATTATGCGTGAAAATTGCATAGACTAGTGTATGTGAAACAGGTCTCAAAATGGTCCTACAGGGATGCCACTCGTACTAACCCATAAATACGTGCTAATACGGCACAGGTGTGATGAAGGTTAGTCGATCAGTGCGTCCAGCCCTAATGATACTGGTAGTTTACTTCCTAAGTACGTGGGCTGGAGTTGCTGCTGTGCAGGCACAAGGAGCCGTTCCTGATGTGAGTTTAACATGCGACCAACCTCAGCCAATTGATGTATATCCTGGGGCAACGCGCTCTAGTATAATCAACTGCCGTGCAGAGAACCCTACTGTACATCAAGAAAAGGTAAGGATTCAGATCCAAGCAGGCGTTCTAGGTTATTCAGGTCCTGCTTCTATATCTATAGGAGGTGGCAGCGAGGTTTCATTCCAAATTCTTGTTAGGGCTGAACTTAGAGCACCTGAGGGACAACACACAATTTCCATCTCTGCTGAGGTTACTATGGCTAATGGAGTACCAGTTACTAGTGATCCACAGGTGTACAATGTAATGGCAATCATACGACAATTTAGTAGATTAAGAGTGGCTTCTGAAGTTGCGTTCCTACAGTTACGTCCGAAGGTAGATTATAATCTAATATTTGATGTATACAATGATGGCAATGCAATGGATAGGTTCAATATTAAAATTGAGAATTATGACGATCTAAATGATGAAGGATTCCAATTGAGTTTACCTCTCGTCAGTGTTGAGATAGAATCCATGGCACCTCCAGAGAAAGTTAGAGTTCAGATGAGGACTCCGAAAAATCAAGGTTGGACGGACAAATATTATTCCTTACAATTCAAGGCGACTTCGGAATATTCGGTTAGAACGGAAGGTTTAGCTAATTTCCAAGTTCAAACTATGACGGTCTATATCCGTGGAGTATATCTCCCTGGATTTGAATTAGTTGGGACTATGATGATGACAGCATTGGCTGCCGCAGCCTTCGCAGGATTTAGGACAAATAGATATGAAGAAGATGATGAAGATGATGATGGCGAGATAGTCCCTCTCGACTCTCGTATTTTCTGACTTCCATCGATTGGCTTACGATCATTCTTTGATTTGTCACCGTAGGTGATGGCAACGGGTTGATAACCAAGACCTGACACGGAATGATAGACTGGGTTGGTGTTCGAATGAGTAATGGTGGGCTACTTCAGAAAGCAATTGAAGCACAGAAGAGTGAAGATGAAGTAGTTGTTGAAGCCGTTGTTAAGCAGACAAAAAATCGTTTTTTACCTGCTAATAGTTTGTGGATAGGTATTGGCTTAGGCTTACTTTCTACCGTCTTAGCATGGTTCTTCTCAGACCCACAGATTCAGAGTGATTTTGCATTTATCTTGGTTTTACCATTAATGATTTCAACAGTAGCTTTCTGGATGATATGGGAATCTATAGATCGAAAATTCGCAGGCCCAATTGCTGCAGTATTGATTTTACTGCTAGCATCACCATTCGCCGCTATGAGCATATCATCTAGTTCAATAACTATCACCGATAGTGAACTATCTTCAGATTCTCAGAGTATAGAGCTAAAAATTAGAGAATCTGGTGGTTTGTTTGGCTCTATTTCTGGAGACGCATCAGTTTCAGTAACCTATGATGGAGATGAAGTGTGGAATGGAAATATGCCATTTTCCGTTAATCGAAATGATGGTTTTGGAAAGTATGGTGTACTTACCCTAAATGTAGTTGATATTTATACAGGAAATGCAGACGATAATAATCAATACGTTGTTAGTGTAGATGTTGCAGGAACTAGTGATTCATTTATTCTAGACGCAAATCATTTGCAGAGGACCGTGACATCTGTTGAGAATGAAGTATTACCAGCAATGGGCACTGGCAATGATTGTGACGGTGGCCATGATAATTGTGTTATTGGGGTTGGGCTTAAATCTTGGATTGGCCTTCAAACATTACCTGGCAATCCTCCTGCTCCCTTGGCATATGCTGATTTCACACTAAATGCAGTCATGAGTAAGAGCGGTACTAATGCAATAGAATATCCTACAGTGACTGTAGTTAATGGTCAAGCTTCATGGGACTCAGATAGTGGAACCTATGGTTCAGGGATGGGTACCGTAGGAGACTTTGGTTCACTGCTCACTTTGGATGGCTCGGTTGAAGATTTCTCACTAAATATGTACTATATACCACGTGATGATTGGTCAGAGAACGACTATGGATGTTATGAATTTCAGGTATCAGTAACTCAGTCTCCTCCGTGGGGGGACAGAACAGCGCATGTTTCTACAACATACTATGAATTAGCGGAAGAAGGTGGAGATGATGGCGCTCCAAACACCGATGAGTCTTGGACTCAAGTTAATGGTTGTTAATTTCAGAACAGCTCATCTTCATCTTCTTTTTGAGAGATTGATCTGTAAATGAATAGGCCCATAATCGCCGCGCCCGAAATTATTGCTATGATGACTGGTAAGATAGATGTATCATCTCCTGAATCCGGCTGATACCAATCTAAACTATTTGCTGATGCACTACCTCCTCCGAATGCATCATCTTCAACTAACTGAGTCGGGGTCAGCACTTCACAAGTAATACCAACATTTTCTTCTGAATAATGTCTCCATTGGAACTGAAACATTACCTCCGAATTAGGATCTATCCTTTCCCCTCCAGGAAAACTACCTACGTCGGTAGATTGACCAGTTTCTGTAATTTCGCAATCAAGAAATACCACAGCGGGAGCATCACCGCGATTTGCTATTGTTGCAATCATACCAACTCCTGCAGATGTAGATGCCTCATTTTCAGAATTTGAATATTCCAAAGAAATGAATTCAATATATGGAGTATTTGAATCCATTACGATTTGTTGATCCATTGTAACAGGCATTCTATCAACACCGTAATTAGGTAAATCTGGATCCATATTCCAAGAAACTCTGTAATCAATAATCTCAATCAATGCTTGTTCATTCCATTCTGTCCCATCAGCCCAGCCTATTCCAACAACTCTCTCTTCACCACCAGCAATCATTCCAATCCCGTTTTCATCTGATGAATATGTTGAAGAGGTTATTTCCTGAGGTCCCATTTTTAGTATTCGAAATAATACATCCTTGGCATCGAATTGAACATATTGGTTGGCTATACGTAGTTCCCACCTATCAGTTAGTCCCCCACTCCCATTGACATAGTCGCCCCAGAGCAATTCTGAATTAGCGTGTGCTCGTACATCATGGTCATCTTTACTCATTGTGAATGTTGTATGTCCATCTATGGACAAGAAAGCATTTTCATTAGAAATGATAGGCCCTACTCGATGAATATCTGAATCGATAATCCACATTATTCCACTTACGTCTATTTCACATCCTAACATGGATGTTGCATCAAATGATGCCTCACCATTAATAACAAAATTGCAAGTATTTTGATCTGTATCTAGAGCCATCATATTCCTATGTTGTAAATCAATAGCATCATAGGTTATTGAAGATCCAAGATCAGGAGTCATAGTAACTGTTGCTAAGTGAACCGATTGGTGACCATAGCCGACCAATCCAATCCATACATCATCTGCATTTTCATCAAAAGAAAGGGTAAATTCAGTCCCATTAAGATCGATTGGTTCTTGCCCCTCAATTATTGCTTGTGAACCATAAAATGAAGAAAATTCTCCTGAGGTAAATGTCGCTTCGAATGGTCCATCATAGTCGGAACCGGGAATCAAAACGGCAGATCTGTTTTCTTCATCCCAATATCCGTATCCTGCTAATCCATTAGGGGGATTTTCTGCATTCAGAAGGCTATTATCTACGGATAAAGTCCCGCCTTCTTCTACAATAATTGTAACATCATCTGCTATGTCTAGAGTTATTCCATTAATGATCAAATGACCTCCTGAAACTATAGTTAAATCGCTATCTATGCTTCTATCTTCTACCCATTCAACAGCCGAATCTATGACTATTTCATTATCTTGCGCATTTACAGCTGGTGTGCCTGAGAAAACTATGCTAGCGATTAAAATTAGATTCAGTAGAATCGCTCTATGGTGCTTCATAAAACTCTCCACAATAAACAGCACCTTGAAGCCTGCGCCTTCATTACATTGAATGATAATGATTTGAATGTCTTATGTTATTGGGCATAGTTATTGATTAGTTGCCTGTGCGGATGTTAAGGATCGCAATGCTTGAGTCACCATTTGATACCTCTCAATCTACTGATTTGTTGCTAAATATTATCACTGTTCTAATGTTATATGGTCCAGCTTATCTTGCAAACACAGGTGCCATGCTTTTTGGTAAGTGGCTACCTGATAAATTTGGTTTTCCTAATCATAAGATAGATTCTGGACGGAATTATTCTGATGGCAATAGATTACTTGGTGATGGTAAGTCATGGGAGGGGATGTTCGGTGGAGCATTATTCTCAGGATTACTAATGGTATTTGCGAATATTCTTTGGGATGGTCGTTATACTCCAGATTCGAGACCATTCATTGATCCATTGTTGGGTGCTAGTTCTAACGATTGGTATTGGATTTATGGTGAGAATAGTGCTGCTTTCATTCTAGGTTTTAGTCTCGGTCTTGCTTGTATGATTGGAGATACTGCTGGATCTTTTGTTAAGAGAAGACAGGGGCACAAACGTGAGGGGGATGAGAGTTCAAAGGCACCTTTACTAGATACTATGCCATTTGCTTTATTCATATTCTTAGCAGCGTTATTACTATTTAATGATGAAATAATTATGCATAATGATCTCCACTCAGCAATTATTGCATTACTTATTCTCACGCCAATAATCCATCGCACTTTTAACATATTAGGTTACAAATTAGGGCTTAAGTCGGTTCCTTACTAATATTCTGCAGATCTCCGATCGGAATCCATTATTTCCTTTGTTTGTTGGCGTTTAACTATGGGTGGCATAACGGTGCTAGTAATTGGCGGTGGAGGACGCGAACACGCTCTCGCTATTGGACTAGCTGAAAGTGACTTAGTAGGCTCAATACATTGTTGCCCTGGAAATTCAGGAACTGCCAAAGTTGGAATCAATCATAATTTATCTTTGGATGACATAGATGGAATAGTTAAATTGGCAAAGAATATCAAAACGGACTTAGTTATAGTAGGTCCAGAAGGCCCTCTTGTTGCAGGATTATCTGATAATTTAACAGAATTACAGATACCATGTTTTGGTCCTCATTCCGAAGCGGCTTTATTGGAGGGTTCCAAGTTACACGCAAAAGAAATAATGAATAGTCTTAACATACCCACAGGAGGAGTTATTATTTTAAATTCTGAATCAGATATTAAACAAGCTCTTTCTTCCTTCAAACCTCCATGGGTAATCAAAAGAGATGTTTTAGCTGGTGGGAAAGGGGTTGTTGTGACTGAAGAAATATCGGAAGCAGAAGATTTCATAATCCAATCGATAAATACCGATGATTTTGTTTTACTAGAAGAATTTCTTATTGGTGAGGAAGCATCAATGTTAGTCATAATGGATGAATCAGGATATGTATGTTTACCAGCAAGTCAGGACCATAAGAGGATAGGAGAGGGAGATACTGGTTTGAATACGGGGGGTATGGGTGCCTATGCCCCTGCTCCAATTGTTACACCTGCAGTAAAACAAAGAGTAGAAGACGAGATAGTAGGACCTATGCACCATTATCTTAGGAATCAAGATAAACCCTACAGAGGAGTTCTTTATGTCGGTTTAATGATAAATGAAGAAGGCGCACCAAGTGTCGTTGAGTTTAATGTAAGATTTGGAGATCCAGAAACTCAAGTCACTATACCATTGATAGAATCAGATTTGGCAGAATTACTTCTTGCAACTGCTGAAGGTCGACTTTCAAGTATAGATCCTAAATTCTCTAATAAGTCTGCAGTGACTGTAGTACTTGCTTCTAAGGGCTATCCAAAAGAATCACTCACTGGCCTCCCAATTAAGGGCGCGGATTCCCAAATTGAAGAAGGTGAAATAAAGGCATTTATTCATCATGCTGGAAGTGATTTTAATGACCAAGGAGAGTTGATTTCTACAGGCGGAAGGGTTTTAGCAGCAACTGCTATTTCTTCTGATTTAAGGAGTGCTGTTGAAGCCGCTTATGCCGTAATTGATGAGATAGAACTTGATGGTTCACACTATCGCCGAGACATAGCATTCAGAGCACTTTGATCCAAAGTATTGATGAAAATGGTCCGCTACTACGTAGCGTAAACGCCGAGAATGGTTATAACAGAACTTTGGGTCGCCGCGACGCTGAGCCTTTAGGCTGCATGATGACGGTGATGAAAAATGTCGTATGAAATGGAAAAAGTGAAGGGGAATACTAACTCAATGATGAGTGTAGTTTCTGTCCCAGTGGCGCTTACAGGACTGCTATTATTGTTCTTCTTTGCCACATTCTTCGCGGATGATTTGATGATTGACACTGAAAAGTTAGTCGTTCTTCCATTAGCAGCTGCTTTCGCGGCTGTATTAGGAAGAATCGGAATTTTGAAGAACTCTAACTTAACTACCTTATTTTCATTAGGATTTATTTTAGTTGCAATAATCCTTGATTTACTCTCAATAGTAGATCCATTAGTTTCTCTGACCTTTGTTATTACAGGAGTTTCTACAGTGTATCTTGCTAATTCGAAAAGAAATGAAGAAGCCACAATTGTGTTTTCAATTATCGCTGGCTTCCACCTTGCTGTATCTTATGCATCGGGAATGCCAGAACTAACTTTAGCAGAAGGAAGTTCAGTTCAAGGTCAAATTATCGATATAGAGAGGGCATCAATTGCGGCCAATTTCTTTTCTTTCTGGATTGCATCAATAACTCTAGGAATAATTATGGCAATTTTCATGAGAGGGGTTATAGATCAACCTGGAAAGGGTAATTTGTTCTCATTCCTTCCACCTTCAAAAGATCTTAAGGTAGATAATTTGATTGTAGCATCAATAATACTTATCGTGAATCTGATTCCACTTGTTTGGATTTCCAGTATAACGGATGCATCTCAGTTTGAATCTCATCTTTACTTAGGGAATGTGTGGTCTATAGTCACAACAGTAGTTGTGATGTTCGTTACTTTCTGTCGTTCAGAAAGATGGCATGTAATAGGTAGTTTAGTTGCAGTGAATTGGGTGATATACACCCTAGCGCACCTAGTTGAAATCGGAAATACACTCCCTACATCTATCGATTTCCTTTCCAGCGATGATACAATAAGCACTCTGACTTGGTTTGGAATTTGGTTCTGGACTAACATTCTCACTGCAATGTTTGCATCAAGAGGGTATTTCGGTGATATATCTCCTCGTCGTGAACCAAGTTCCTTTAGGAAATGGTGGCAAACCAATTATTACTCAATACTACTTGGTTCCGCTGTAATTATTGGTTTCTTAGTACGTACTGGATGGAATGTTCTACCAGCAATGAATGCTAATATCACAGGTATTTGGGATATGAGTGGTGGTTCTGATCCATGGTACATGAAACGTGTAGTAGACTACATAATTATGGAACGCTCTCATTTTATCTTTGATGCCGATAGAGCTTATCCCGTTGGCGGTATTAATCCACGACCACCGTTATTTAGTTGGTATCTCGCACTTGGGGGGCTTGCTTTAGAATGGATCACTGGTATGCCTTCAGAAGATGTAGTTTGGTGGTCTGTTGCAGGTCTACCTGCTATTTTTGGTGCTCTCATTGTACTACCAGTATCTGGAATTGCTAGGAGAGTTCATAGTTCACAAGCTGGAATAATTGCAGCATGGCTGATGGCTTTAATGCCGGGTCACATCGATAAAGCGACATTTGGTTTAGCGGATCACGACTCTTTTGCTCTACTATTTTTGACCCTTGCATTTTACTATTGGGTAAAATCAGTAGAGGGTACAAATAGCGAAAGGATGTTCCGAAATCCAAGTGCTAATCCACTTTATCTTGTGGCCGGAGTACGTCAAATGTGGCATAGCAATCCAATAGTTATGGCTAATGCTACTCTAGCAGGAATATGTTTCTCGACAGTAGCACTTGGATGGAAAGGTTTTGTCTATGGGCCTGGAATATTGTTCCTAGCCTTTGCTGCACAGATTGTTATGAATCTATTCCGTCGCAGAGATAGCCTACAACTTACCTCTGCTGCAATACAGATGATGATTACGACACTAGTAATGCCTCTGCCATTTTACATTTGGCCTGGGATGAATCTTCTGTTAGCACCTAGTGGATTCCAGCCAATGTTCTATATTGTTGGATTTACTATTGCTTTGGGATGGGTTTCTTGTTCATTCAGAGACAAACCTTGGCTCCTTGTATTAGGTAGCGGTGTTGTCCTCTTTGGTGGAATACTCGGTATTCTATGGATTCTACAACAGGCAGAATTATACGATGGTTGGGATATCCTATTCACTGGTGGATTCTATTTCTCTAAGAATAAAATATTTGGTACAATTGGAGAGGCACAAGCACCTAGTAGAGGGGTTCTTTTCGCCTCCTATGGACCAATTGTAACATTAATTGCTATTGGCTATGCATTCATTCTACTTTGGAGAGGTGGACGTAATGACAGACCTAGCCAATCACTTCTAGGACTCTGGGTAATTATAGCCACTTACATGGCTTGGACTGCTGGTCGTTTTATCTTTAATGCAACACCGGCCATGGCAGTCGTTGGTGCTATTGGAATCGCGGCTCTTTGGAAAGCAGCAGATTTCTCAAATTTCACTAAAGTTTGGCGACGCTCAGGTATAGGTACTCCTAAAGCAAGATTTGCATCTGCTCGTTCAGCAAGTAGAAAACATCCTATGATACCCGCATTGGTACTTGTTTTCATGCTTGTTGCATCACAACACGTGACATATGGTATTGACTCCGGTATACCTCGAGGAGAACCATCCGCAGGAGATGTAGATCAAACGATTTATGATATGACACCAGATATTCTTAGATTTGAAATTCTAGGCCTATCTATTCTTGATGATTCTGCACATAATCCAACTGACACATGTGCAAGTGGCTGCTGGTATATGGGTACATTTGGTTCTGGGTTCAATGGTGGTGGCTGGAATATGGCCTATGAATGGCTTTCTGAGCAAGATACGGATAAGAATTTTACAAACCGACCAGCCTTTGTATCTTGGTGGGATTATGGTTTCCAAGCACTTGAATCAGGAGATCATCCAACTGTTGCAGATAACTTCCAATCGGGTATTCCAAACAGTGGAGCTATGCTTCTTTCATCAGGACAGGAACAGACAATAGCCATGTTCATCACCTCCCTTATACAGGGCGATAAACAATATGAAGAAGGTAGCGATTTTACACCTGAATTTGTAGAGGTAATAAATAGACATTTAACTACACAACAGCAAGTTGATGAATTGACCTCAATAATGAATTTTGGTGTTGGTGATGTAGATTTCGTACAGGCTAGAGCGTTGACATTGATAGACCAAGATGAAGAAGTAGAATTACTTCATGGATCTAAGTTAGATTCAAATGGTCTTCCAGGTCAATCTTTGTGGTATGTACATGAAGAGGGAGTTCAATCAGGCAACTCAACTATGGATGAAAGTGAGGCAAGAGCACTTTACAATTCTATAAGAGATAGAACAGAAGAGGCAAGAAATAATAATAATGATAATTCAAATGATGAAATCACTCACTACATAATTGGTGAGTATCATTACACAAGTGACTTAGTAGAAGATTTTGATGACGTATCTACTAACCTTCACAGGGCTAATGCAAGGCTTGCGCTTGCTCGTGCCTTCTTAACCAGTGTATTCACGCTACCCGAACTTGTAGATCTTTACGATGACCTTTCAACTTCACTGGAATATGAAGTGCAAACCTATGATGGAAAACTTGGTGAAAAAGTAACTCGTAACAATGAGATTAGATACTTCGCTATAGATGATCGTCTTTATCCTCTAGGAGGTATGTACTATGAAGATTCTAGTTATCATCGCGGACAAACTACTGGTATTTTCTATGCGCCTACAACTCTATCGGGACTAGACCCAGATAATTACATTGAATCTGTCTATATTACTCAGAGAGGGGATGCACCACAGAGAGGGATGACCGGTCAAGAATACGAAGCTGCGTATCTAAATGACATAGTGGCTCAGCAATCTGGAGCATTACAAGATTCAAGTCAGATTATTCGATTAGTAGATATTGAGTACAGGCAAACAGAAGAATTCTTTGAAACCATGGTTGCTCGTATCTACGTCGGCTATGGGACTTCTACTCTAGGATTATCTGGTAATCCATCAACTCCAAGTCCAACTTGGGCTTTGTCAGGAACTCCAGGCTCTGCTCTTGAGTATACATATGCACTTCCCGGTGCAATGATGAATCACTTTGTAATAGCCAATTGGTACAATGATGGCACAGATTCTCCAGATAATGACAATAACAGCATACCTGATGTGTTTGATGGCGGATACGCTTCTATTGGCAGAGCCAACTCCAATGTTAAGATTGTGAAATATTACAGTGGTGCAACTCTAGAAGGAACTGTTACCTTAGATGAAGTTGGGCCAATACCCAATGCGCGTATATTAATTGAAAGAGACGCTTTCAGTGGCGATGAGACTGCAGATGAGGAAGGTAACGTAGTAGATATGGACCAGAGGACATATTGGGTTCCTATAGGGACAACCGACGCCGATGAGAATGGCGACTATTCATTCGTAGTTCCTGCCGGAAGAATTAGAGTATCAGCATTCTTTGGTGAACCTAATTTGGATGATGCGAGAATGCAATTTGCATCAAATGCTCGTGCTATAGGAAACCAAATGCTACAGGACATAGCCACAGAATCTACTGATGATCTTGGAGAGAGACAAGTCAATTTAGTCACTGGAATATTAGCTAATGTCTCTGGTTCTCAGTGGTTGGCTGAAACTATCGTAAATGTTTCAGGTTCTGATGGCCATAGTAATGGTGAATCTATAATTAATGCAGATATTTCTGCAACCCCCTCTTTTGCAACAGGAAGACTAAGTTGGACCGGTGAGGGAGAATTTGACGGCCAAGCAATCACGAACGCGATTGTTGAGTTAACTCCTTCTTGGGACGAGATTTCTCTAGAACCAATTACTCTAGAAACATCAACAGGGACTGTTACAGGTTCGAACTTGATTTTCCAAGGAATCGGTGAAGTTACTTTTACTGGTGATGGAGAAGTCACCTCAACAGGTATAGCAACTGTATCCGACTTCATTGGAACTCATACTCAAACAATCCAACATGGTCATAGTCTAACTGGTGATGGAGAGTTTAGTGGCAGAGGTACATTTTCTGGAACAATATCTGATCATGATCCTTCACAAATTGCAGATTGCAATGAAAATCAAACTATGCCCGAAGACAACGAAATTTGTCTCTTACCCGATGAACAATATTTGGTTGATGGAGTAATCAATGCAACAGGCCGATTTACATCTAATGGGACTTCTTCCTTTAGTCAGATACACAATGGATCTACAATCTCAGGATCAGGATACTTCAAGATCGACTCAAGCGATGAATCACTCGATTCATACGGTACAATTAATGGGACTGGTACATTCACTGGAGAAGGTACATTTAGCGGCCCAATGGTTCGTGAAGGGACTTTCCATGTTAATGATGCAGTTCCTGGATTATACGACATAACGGTAATCTTTGAAGATGAAACTAGAGTAGATCTTGATGATCAATTTATTATTGGTTTTTCAGGGCTATCTCAAATTCAGGAAGTTGATGTTGCTGGTGGTGTAATTGTTGGCGACTTAATTGATACTGCTGGGCAACCAATTTTGGGTAGTTTACTTATGTTGGATAAGGACTCCGATTCAGAAGATTCTAACGGAGAATGTAGTGAGATAATGTATGCCCCTTGTCACATTACTGCTGCTGAAAATGGCTCACTCTATTTCGGTCCAATAACTCCTGGAGAATACACCTTTGTTTTGGATCAAGACAGTGATGGTTTCAACGAGGCCGAACTATCTCAAACATATACGTCAGAGGAAGGGACAATTACAAACTTCCCTTCCCCTATTGGGAACTTCTATGATCTTACATTTACACTAGATCGTTTCGAAAATACATCTAACGTTGCAGTAACTGAAATAGACGTATTATTCACTAGTGCGGATGGTACTAATGGAGAAGTCACTTCAGTATATGATTCAGATCTTTTAGAGTACCATGTCGAACTTGCTGAAGGTAATTGGATATTGAGCCATACTCTTTCCGAATCCGAGCAACTTTGGGAGGAAATAGCTATGTTTGATGATCATATAGACTCTTTTACATTCCGAACCTCCACTTCTGTTACGGGAGTTGCGTACTACGAAACTGGCTCCCCAGATGTTATAGATGGCGTCGAATCTATTGAAAATGCACAGACTATAGAGAATGTACCAGTGAATTTCTACTGGGATGGATTTTCAACTACAGCAATTACAGATGGGGATGGAGTTTTCAACGTAGTTCTGCCTGTAGGTGCAGTCGTTGATGCTACAGTAAATGCCGGTGTATACAACGTAGTAAATGGTACACGTTTCACAGTTCAAGAAGGAATGGATAACATAACTATGATAGCACGTCCCGGAAACATTGTAGAAGGCTCAATTAATATCAATAGACTTGGTAATTTCTATTCTTCTTCGCTAGAAGGCTGGGAAGATGCAACTATATTTGCAAGTCATGAATCTATTGAGGCTGTATGGGTTATAGATGTAGATCGAAATGGTCAATTCTCTGTAGTTCTACCTAACGGCAACTGGACTTTTGATACAGATATTGATTGGCTGAATATTTCTTCTTCAACTCTATATGTTGATGGTAATAATGATACAATGAATATTTATTCCTACCCTGTAGATTCTACAGTTGATATAGAATTCTTCCTAGATAATAGTGGAGATAACAACTTCAGCAATGGAACTCCGGTAATATATGATTTTTCGATTGTTTCATTAAATTCATTTGGTGAAACGATTAATGTAAGTTCAAACTCAAATTATTGGGTGGACGCAGGCCAAGTTTCAATACCAGTTGAAGCCGGATCCTACAAGATAAATGTTGAAATTTCGGATGCAAGATCTGGTGATTTATTTGGTACCCGAATAATGACCGGAGATACTTACTTTGATGTGGGGTATGGTGGAGATTTAGTAACTCGTTCAATTGGTTTTGATCCAGAGTGGAGAGTAGACTTGACCTTCAATAATTATAGTGGAGGTTTACTATCCGATGAGAATGTCAAGTTCATTAATACAGATAATGGTTGGATACTATCACGTATGACAGACTCTAATGGTACACTTATTGATCATTTACCAGAGGGTGAATGGATAGCTAGTATAGCTGCAGTAGATACTGGAGATGGTGTTGTTGAGGGTCTGCGTGAATTAATCACAGTCTCTCCAGAAAATGCTGATGTTAAAATGACTCTTAATACAATTGAATTGGCATCATTCAATGTTCAATTACAAGGCCCTGATAATCAATCTCTTGAAGGTGTAGATATCGTACTAACATCAAATGATGGCTTGGGTAAGATACATCTTGATTTGACAGATTCTTTTGGTAATTCTGAAGGATTGATTTTCCCCGGTTCTTGGAACATAGAGGTCAATCATACCGATGATCGTCGTAGATATGTTATCGAATCAACTGAACTATCCAATGGTCCATTATCATCAGGACCAGCCGGTGATTTCGTTTTGTTTACTGAGAACCTAGTTGAATTATCTGGTAATGTATTCTGGGATCTAAATGATGATGATGATTCAGATGTTGGCGAAGGAGTTTCTGAAGTTGCAATTCATATGACTAGTGATGACTATGGTGAATACCATTTGGTCACAGACGGAGCGGGTGATTGGTCGATATATGTGCCATTGGATAGTTATTGGGACGTTACAGCTACAACTCTTGGATTTAGTGAAGAAAATAGAACTATTTCCGTATCTTCGCCGAATTCAGTTGATATTGAGTTGACAGCAGGATCTGTTGGAGTTAGCGGTAATGTAACTCACAATGACATAGTTAGCATAGGCGATTCTGTTGAATTAACACTAATACCAATTCAAGGTATGATTCGCGATCGTGTAACTCCAACGAAGATACTCGTCGATGGTACTTGGAATGGGGCTTGGAATGCTTCAGTTGAACCTGGTCGCTGGATTCTAAGGGCCGAACATCAAGAATCTAATCTAATTGCAATGTCTGTTATTGATGCAGATATTTCGGAAGGTGGCTCATCTGATGTAGAGTTAGAACTTGGAGGTTGGTTGTATTTATCCACTATGTGGCTTAATTATGATGGAGATGTAGGTGACTTAGGAGATAGTAATCTGATGGATCTTGAGTTCATAGTTCAATTAGGTGCTGGTATTCAATGGGATGCCGTTCTTGACAATGAAGGTGCCACATCCATACTTCTACCGTCTGGTACCGTAGAAGTTTCAAGCTCATTTTCAGTCGAACAAATGAATAGGATAATGGAATATAATGCTGGAAATAATATCAATATTCCTGCATCCGCAACAAATTTACTTGCTTCTACAAATCAGGAAATTTCTTTCACACGTACAGCTAATCACAACATAGAATCAGAAATCACATCAATGATTGGCGGCAACTCATCGAATGATGATTTCAGTGATGTTGAGATCTTATTCGCCGATGATGGAAATTATACAACAGTAGAGTATACAATAACAGTAGATTATCTTGGCCATGAACCAATTTCCGCATACAGTGTAGTTGGAAACGTAGCTGGTACTGATGGTTCGGATTGGAATGTAACATTCTTTGATGATTCTGAAAACTCAGATAATAATTCAAGTGGTATATGGTTAAATGAATATTCATTTGACATGGGATTAGATGGAGATAATACATCATTTGATTTGCATGTCAGAGTTGATGCTGCAAATAGATCCACAGCACAATCTCTTGAAGAAGGTCATACAGTCAGTATCCAGTTTATGTCATCATCAGGACTTTCTCACACCCAGCAGTTACTCCTTCGAGTCCCTCAGTATCATGAATTTGAATTATTAGAATTATCAGAAGTGTTTGGAATCAGACCCGGAGAGGAACTAAGCATACCTATGGAAATCAGGAATGCTGGAAATGGTGATGAAAGATTTGAATTTGAATTCGATGATTCACAACTCCCTGAGGGCTGGGAAAGAACAGGTGCTACCTCTCACACCTTGGGTGCTTTTGTCACTACAACTCATACGATCAAGGTAATAGCGCCAGAAGATGTTTCTGGAGATGAAGATTTTACAATTACAGTATATACTACTGATAAGTCAGGTGGCACATATCCTGCAATTCCAATTCAAGTGAAGATGTCTTCGCCTGTGCTGGAGGTTAAGGAGGTATTCTCTAATTCTGAGCCAGTATTTGGGACAATTCACAAATTTATTGTTACTGTTGAGAATACTGGTTTAGTAGACTCAAATAATGTTGATTTGAATGCTAGTATACGTGGAACTGATGTATTTGGAGTGACTACAATGGATGTGCCAGCAGGCCAAGAAGTAAACTTCTTCATAGACGTAGATCTTTCTTCATTCAGTGCAGAACAGGTGTGGGTAGACTTCACTATTGAGGGAGACGATGTCGGAGAAGATCCGGATGTTGAAAGTAAGAGATACACACTGAGATCTCCAGGAGTTGATGATTCTGATGCAACGAATTACTTGATGTGGGCTTTGATTGCAATGTTGATTTTTGCAATCTACTACTTTACTCGTGGCGGAATAAGAAGACCCGGTGCTCCTTTCTGAATAACAACCATCTATATTGTAAGATGTCCCCGTTCGCGTTAATTGGGGTATAAGCATGGGTATAGAGCATCTAGATCTAATGCCAGAACCCGAGGACTCCCGAATATTAACTGCAGTCGACCCCTCAGCACCAGGATACCCGGGTTCTGCTTATGGTCTATCTGATGATGAAGCTAAACAATTGCGTTGGCCATTAGGTCCGATCAAAGAGTTTATTTGGCCTTGGGGAGGTATTATTTTTTCTATAGGTGCCATATTTATCCTAATATCATGGTCTTGGATTCAGGCTTTCCTGCTTCCAATATTGCCTGATTCAGAGTGGGCTTACGAGAGTTCAGGGTTTCGTGAAATGCAGTCAGATGGCTACTTTGGAGAAGGTATCCATGTATGTATTGTAGATACGGGAATTGATATTGACCATCCTGATTTTTCAGATGTTAATTTAAGAGGATTCAGAGATTTCTATGCAGGTAATCATAATCAAATTAGAGACGTAGGTAGTGATTATCATGGAACTCTAATGGCAGGCCTAATGGTTGCTAATGGGACTTATGTGGGGGCATCTCCAGAAGTTACTCTTTCGATAGCATTAGCATTAGGTCCAGATGGAGGGGGAGGGAAATCAGATAGAGTTGCGAATGCGATAAGATGGTGCTATATTACTCAAAATGCAGATATAATTAGCCTAAGCCTTGGTGGGGATCCTATTAACACAAATACAAGTTTCCGCTCAGAAACCGTTAATGCAGTTACAGATGCTTTAGATTCTGGAGTTTTCGTAGTTGCTGCCGCTGGAAATAATGGTATGGATCCTTCAATAACTGATGTTTCTATACCTTCTAACTTGGCTCGGGTGATTTCAGTGGGTGCGTCTATGAAAGGTGGCAGTGCTTGGCTAAATAGTTCAAAGGGATCTTTATTCGACCCATATACTGGTGATGAGAGGCAATTCCCGAATCAGAAACCGGAAATAATGGCGCCTGGGATAAGGATGTTCTCTACTGCGTCAACTTCAATCAGTCCTCCATATGCTTACTCTACAGGTACTTCTGATTCAACAGTTTTAGTTTCCTCTGCTCTAGCATTAATTCTTGAAAAACATGGAGATCTATTACGCGGAGAAGATGGACAATTTAATCAAACTGAAATGGAGGTAGTAAAGAGATCTCTGGCGACCTCAGCACTTGCAGGTAATGCCGAAAACTCATCTCACCATCAGAAAAGAGGGTATGGTCAATTAGATGTTGTAGCATGGTCTGAGCAGATCGTTTTTGAGTTAAATGAATGATTTTTTATCATTATTACCATATCCGTTGGTTACATTAGTATCGTTAGATACTAGGGCTCGTCAAAACCCTATGATTAAATCCGTCGAAGTAACCGAGAGACTATGCTGAGCGGCCGAGCACGAAGCCACTTCCTAGTATTTCTAATGTTGACGAGCGTTTTAGTTGGTCTTGCGGGACCAGCGACTTCAGTGAGTGCATCTAATGAAACAACTAGTGGTACAATAACTGGAATTGAGACATGGAGTGGCCAACACTCACTCACAGGTGATGTGTCAATTGCACCTGGCGCCAAGTTAATTATCGAGCCTGGGACTATTGTAACATTCCCTAATGGCAGTATGCTAGATGTGCGAGGAAATTTGTGTGCCGGACAATTATCATGTGGAGCTTCTTCTAATGCTGGCCCTAGTTCTAAGATTACTATGACATGGTCAGCTCCTACAAATAATAGCAGCAGAGGTGAGTGCTATGGATTAGGTTCAGGAAGTAGCCAGATTTGGATTGAAGACCCCTCTTGCGGAGAAGGCGTAATACTACGTGACAGCATGGATCTATCTCAATCAGGAATGAGGCATATTCACTTCCAAGGTGCTTGGGGAATTCCATTTTATATTCAATTGGAATATGAGTATAGATATGGAGCTCTAATCCTTGACGGCGCAAGTCCTACTCTAAGATCTATGACTTTTGAAGACATAAACACAACTAGCGTACTTGCGACAAACTTAGCACAACCTCGTTTTATTGGAGGTGAATACGTTGCAGGAAATGATGGAGAGAGCGGAGTCACTGGACAGGCGGTTCAAATATATGGAGGAGGGACTCCAGTTTCTCCAATGACATTTGAATCAGCAACCTTCCAAAGCACACAGAATGGGTGTGGAAATAGAGATGGAGGAAGGGCTGCAGTATGGGCTTCTCAAACATTCTTGCGTATTGATAATTCCGAAGTAGAAAGTGGTGATTTTGGATTTAGTATTCGTAATTCTGCTGGCTCTGTAACAAATACTACAATAGATGTGAATTGTAACGGGATTGACATCAATAGTTTGAAGGCAATAGGAGATACAAATTATGATGTTGAAATTGCAGACAATGTAATAACAACAGTTCAAGGATCTACAATAACTGCTTATGCAGGAGCTCTTGTGAATATTCATCACAATGAGCTATCAGGCGCAGGAGAGGGTTCTGGTATTGCAGTATATTCATCTAAGGCCGATATTAACAATAACATAATAGGTCCAATAAATGGTTGGAATGGCTTTTGGCTTTTGGGATCTTTCGATGTAATTGCTGAAAATAACACAATTTTTGATACTGCTAGAGAGCCAGTACTAGCCGGTGAATATGGTAATCAGGCACCAAGCCCTACACCCGCACGTCTTTATCTTGCTAACAATGAAATTACCAGTACTGGAGAAGGGGCTTGTTCAAGCCAGAAATGGTGGGGTGGTGATTTCTCATGCCCTTCGATCATGGTTCATCGTACTGGAGCAACTATTGTTGATAACATAATTAATTCAGGTGGTAATGCTGATGGTATAAGGTCAACAGGTGGTCTCCTAGATGTTAGAAGAAATACATTCAATATTCAAGGTACAGGTGCAACACTCCAGAATTATGATACGGGATTTGCTGGCAGTCAACAATATGGTAGCTTAGGTTTCTTTAGTGGTAATACTTGGAATGGTGTTGGAGTTACATACAATGTTACCAAATCAGCAGTAACAGTTCAATCTGAATATGTACCAAGCCCTCCACCGGGGGAGTATCCAGTAGTTCTTAGTTGGCCTGATCAGGAAGCATGGTATCAGAATGGTTGGCAGAATGGGATAATTGCACATGAAACCCGTGCTTGTGATACTTGTGATGATTTGACTCCATATAATTTCCCTCTTGCAGTAAATATGGATAATAATTCGACGGTATTCACATTTTCAAATTTATCAAATCTTGATTTATCGAGTATTAAAATAAATACTCAGCCAACCCGTTATGCAGTACAAGTTCAAAGAGCAGAATTGGTAAGATTCCAGACTTTAGTTAATGGTCAAAGAGTTGAAGATGCTAATGTTCTAATTGAAGACGCTCATGGAAATGATTTGTATAGTCTTGAGACAGATTCAGATGGTTATACCCCCTGGTTTGCACTGGCCTCAAATTTCCATTTAGATTTCCGTGGACTTGCAGGAGGAGATAATCCAGATGGATTCGCAGATGACCAATTTGAGGATTCCTGCTCAGATGGCGAAGATAATGATGGAGATCTTCTGAAGGATACAGAAGATCCTGATTGCGATTACTCTGCCGGCACCAGAGAATTATCTCTTTACAGATACACTGCTTATCGTTTTGGATATGGTTTTGATAATGGAGAGTTCACCTTATCAGATACAACGTATCAAGATTCACTTTCATTAGTCAACCTCCCTCCATCTGTATCTGTAATACAGGAAGACGGTCATTCATATCGTAGGGTGGTTAACATTACTGGCTCTGCATATGATGGTCAATGGGCTGGAATTTATGAGACAAACGAATTGGCTCAGTGGGATCAGAAAGGATTTGTCCATCGAGTTGAGGTAAAAGATCCATTCACAAGTGAGTGGAATGAGGCAGGTCATGCTGTAGACGATAGTGGTGCTGCGCCTGGCTTCGTATCTAGAAATAATCATCCATTTAGTAATTGGTATTACGAAATAGATATGAGTAATAGAATGGAGGGTGATTATACATTCCAGATCAGATCTTTTGATGGGCTGGAGTATTCTCCAATAGTTACTAGATCACTGAAACTTAATACTGAACCTCCGACAATTGAGGTGACCTCGCCCAGCACAGGTTCAACTCATTCAGATGGCTCTGTTACATTCGAAGGAACTGCTCATGATGCGTATGGCTGTCCAATTGATTGCAGTTCAGACTTAGATGAAATTTACATTCAGATAGAAGGTCCGAATTATAATGTTGTTACATCAACTCAAGCTAGCGAAGATTGGACTTGGACTTGGGATTTTAGTGGCTTACCTAGATCATTATCAACTTACACTTTCACAATTTGGGCTTCAGATTCTGATTTCTGTGAAGGTATAATCGATGAATGCTTACCAAAGGTGCTAGACATAAATATAGACAATAGAAATTCCCCTCCATTTGTTAGTTTAATTACTCCTTCAAATGGCCAGATATATGCAGTTAGTGAAGAATCTATCATTCAAGGAGTTGCTAGAGACAATGATGGAGATATTACCAGAGTTGATATAGAAGTATTAGATATATACAATGGGTACATCAATGTTTATACTGATGTTGTTACTGAATTTGCGGCCAATGGCGCTTGGTCTCTTGAATGGGATTCAAGGATTTTAACTCATAATATGCCTTATTCTATCAAAGTTAGATCGTACGATGGTTTTGACTATAGCGATTGGGAAGAAATCCAAGTTACCGCTGACAATCCTCCAGATGCAGGAAATAATCGACCTACTTTTGATTCTACCAATTGGAATTCTGAAATTGTTCTTTACTGTGAAATAGAATCTCAATCACAAGATCGTTGTACAAATGCAGAGATTAATTTACTAGATTTCTTTGATGATATAGATGGCACTGATAGACTACTTCTGTCTGTCTTTGACGATGAAGTTAAGACATCAGATGATCTATACGGATTTGTAGTTCAGATCAACCCCAATGGAATAGCAATCTATGATCCAATTTTGATGATGCCGTATTCCACTGATTTGTCTACATGGTCTCTTACAGATGTAATATTTGTAGCTACTGACGAGGCAACTGCAAAAGAAATATCTGCTCCAGTTACGTTTACGGTTTCGCCGATTCAATTCACTTTGAATGAGCAATCGAACACAATTGTTTCACCAGATGAATCGATCCTGTTCAGCGGAATAGGACTTCCCGGTAAGACAGTCTCTGTGAAAATAGGTGGCACACAAATTAATTCCACAGTAGTTTCTGAAAATTCTTCTTGGGAACTTGGTATACCCGGTTCTATGATATCCAATACTGCGACTCCAGTGTTTTCAATAAGTGGTTCAGAGCCCATTACCGGGCCAACTATCTCCCTTCCTTCTGATGGGGGAGGATTAGGAAACATTGTATATGTCATAATTATAGTAGCCATAATAGGTATATTCGCAGGAATTCTATACATGAGCGGATTCATAAGATTGGAAATTGATGAAGATGATGATGATCAAACTAAATCATTAGAATCCGAGGAATTAGTCAAATCTGAGGAACATCCTGGTTGGCTTTGGGACTCATCTAAGGAAGAATGGGTCCCTGATCCAGATTACAATGAGTGATGAAGCAAGTAAGTACGTTTGTCGAGAATGTTCTTGAGTGGATCTTAACGCTGGATCTACAATGGCGACCATGGCAGTACCTCGCCCCGGGGTTCAGGAGCGCATTCTCTTACACCTCAGAGACTATGTTGACTATGCAGATAAGGTCGAAGTCCCTTTTGCTATTTCTCAAATGGGAATAGCAAATGCTGTAGCAATAGCAAGATCAAATGTACCTAGGGCAATTTCTGGAATGAAGGACTCAGGTCATCTAATAGAAAGGCAGGCACACGTCACTGGCGTTTCAAGAAAAAGAAAGTCGTATTTTCTAACTTCTGAGGGCGTCAGCCTCGCGGATGACATTTGGTCAAAAGTTGGCCAACAACCTATTCGATTGGTACATTCAGATGGCAGGATCGAGAATACGGAATTACGTCAGGCATTAGAGGCAACACCTTTACCACTCCGCCATGTTGACCTTCTTCGTTACTTAGATGACAGTGGGACAGTAGATCTTTCAGCGCTTTCTCCCGATTTGATCGAGAGAGATTTATCAAAACATATTGAGAAACAATTAGTAAATTCATTAAATGACCTCCCCCGATTACGCCGTTTTTTTGGAAGAGATAATGAGATAAACAAGATGGCAGAAATATTGCAGTCTGAATCCACAACTCTACTAGTACCTGGTATAGCGGGAATTGGTAAAACAGCACTTGCGGCTAAATTAATTGAGAGATTCACTCATCGTAGAAATCTATTATATCACCGTTGTCAAGATTGGGAGGGTTCAAGAGCATTTCTAGAAGCGTGTGCTGAGTGGCTTTCTCTTATTGGTAATAATGATCTTAGTGACTATATTGCTTCATCAGCAGTGCCTCAACCAACGATGGCAGTTAATCTCATCATTGATGGTATGGAAAATGCACCAGGATTAATTGTTATTGATGACCTGCATAAGGTAGCCGATGAGAACTTGATATCAATTCTTAGAGCACTTACTATTAGAGTTCCCGATGCAGATGAATTTGGCCTTGTAATGTTTAGCCGTTCATTTAGGATGGTGGTGCCTGAAACTAATTCTAGTGGTAATAAGATAACACATTTCATACCATTAGAAGGTCTTGACCAAGACTCCAGTCGTTTAATATTAACAGCAATGCCAGATATTGAATTACAACAATTTCTACACATATACACTCTTTCTAGAGGCCATCCCTTAGTTCTTGAATTGATTAATAGAGGTAGTGTGGGTGATACTTTCCATGCAACACTTGAGGCATTTGTTGAAAAAGAAATATTTTCTAAATTATCTGGTCCGCAGAAACGTATACTTGGCGCCATTGCAGTTTTTCGCGAGCCCATGCCGCTTGAGTCTCTGAGCGGTCTTAATGCAGAGATTGATTTGTTAGATGACTTAGTTGAGAAAGGTCTTGCTAGAAGAATAGATACAGAGTTTTATGATGTTCACGATTTGGTACGCGAATTCTTAGTTAGATCAATGGACGACTCACTCAAAATGGAGCTACATGCAAATGCAGTAGAATGGTATCGTAAGCGTCAAGAATCTGCAGCAGAAAAGATCGAGTATATTTTCCATCTTAAAGCTTCAAGTGATAATGACCAATTGGCAGAAGTATTGGAAGAAGATGGTATTAAGTTAGTAAAAGCAGGCCATACTGAACTACTTGGAATCTTACGCAGCCTCGAACCAGATGGTTTCAATCCTTTACATTGGGGTCTTGTGAGGGAGCTAAGAGGAGATATATTATCTATTCAAGGGAAATGGGATGAGGCTGAAGAAGAATATGATTCAGCAATACCTGTGGCTCGCAAGCACAAAAAACCCGAACAACTTGCTAGATTACTTTCAGCAAGGGCTGATATTGCGATAAAAAGAGGTGCTATGGATGATGCTTTAGAACTTCATCGCCAAGCATTAGAAATTCAGATTGCAACTAGAGATGCAGTAGGTGCTGCACGTTCCTACATTAACATGGGTTACATATTCCGTCGACGTAGAGATACCCGACACGCGCTCGAAGTCTATGGGAATGTAGAGGAACTACTTGATTCAGAAAAAGACCCGGAGTTAATGGATTCTAGAATCCGTCTTGCTGCAGCATTTCTTGAGATGGGCGAATTAGATCGTGCTAGAGACCACGCAATGATGGCCCACGATGAAACAAAAGAAAATGAGGAGACTGCACTACATGCAAGAAGCCGTGCGGTTTTAGGTAGGTATTATGCTAATATCAAAGATAATGATTTGGCACTTTTGCATTACTCGGAGGCTCTAAAAATTCTTTCAGAAGCCACTGACCCCCATAGTGCGATAGAAGTCGAAATTCTTCTCGGGCAGGTATTGAGTGATGTTGGTAGGAAGTCCGAGGCTGCCGAACATTATCTAGATGGTCTTTCTCTGGCGGAAGCAAATGATTTCCGTCTACTACAAGGAGAATTACTTTCAAGACTTGGAGAAGTGGAAACTGACCGTTCTGCCAGAATGAATTACTTACAAAGGTCTCTAACCGTCTTTAGAGAACTAGGGGCAGTAGATCGAATGAGGGACGTCCAAAACGAAGTCCATAGAGCAATAATGGGTCATTAGATCCGTTTAACCCCTGGTAATTAATTCAGGATCCTTTTGTCCTAGCCAGTGCGTGAATTCAGGGCCTTCTTGTGTAGAAATTGATAAATCTCCTTTGAATTCTTCTCCAATTTCTAGGAGTACTTCACTTTCAGCCAGATGGGGTGCATTATTTTTTTCAGATAAGTGGCAAAGAACTATACTAGACAAATTTGAATGCACTAATTCGCCAAGAATTTCTGCAGTCTGTGAATTTGAAAGGTGCCCCCCTCTTCCAGAAATACGCTGCTTTAGAGATTGTGGATAAGGGCCATTAATTAACCGATTCCAATCATAATTTGCTTCTATTGATATATGTTGACATCCTTCAAGATGTCGCATTAATTCCGTAGTTGCCTCACCTAGATCTGTTACCACCGCTGCTCGTCGCCCTTTTCCATTACTTACGATCAAACCTACATTTTCTGCATCATCATGAGGGACTGGCACCGGTAGGATGCTTAGGTCAGGGCCAATTTGAATTCTTTCTAGGCTAGAAAAAGTCCTAACTTGATCTATCGGAGACAATCCCAAACGCATAGCAGTCTCTAGATTTGAATATAGCCTGGCGTTCCATTTTTCTGAAGCTCTAGCGGCGGATTTTGAATGATCTGAGTGATGATGACTAACAACTATAGCATCTATTTCGTGGGCTGAAAAACCGATAATTGATAGCCTTTTTTCGATCTGTCTAAGTGAAAAACCACAATCGATTAGCAGATTTGTTTCATCACTTTGTAATAGTACAGAGTTACCACGGCTACCACTACCAAGATGAGTTATAGATAGTGCCATTGAATCAGACTTAGCGAGACACTTCTACTCCTTGAAACAACCCCAAGAAAAATATATTTGAAAGATATTTTTCACTATTTTTCATCCAATCCGGAGACAATCTGTATCTTTTTCGCAAATCTAAGTCAACACAGTCTAGTCTATACCAATATAACTCAGTGTCCGAACGACGCTCCATCATTATCATAAGTCATGTAAGTGCGCTAACTAGCATAAAGAAGAGGTCATATCATGCGACGCAAGCAGACTGCATTCCTTGTCACACTTCTTATTCTAAGCAGTCTAGTCTTCGTATCTCAAACTAGGCCACAGTCTCCAGTGTCCTCAATAGACCCTGGTCAGACTGATGGTCAAGGTCCAATGGCGGTGGACCAAGACGAGGATCTTATACCAGATATCCATGAAGTTATCTTTGGAGAATCTATTACACTTCAGACCTCATCTGGAATAATTATTGTTGATGGCCTTGATCCAATGAATGGATCTGATAACTTAACCGACTTCGATCGTGATGGGGCCTCTGCTCTTCTAGAGTATTGTTGGCCTTGGACTCTTGATACATGTTTTACAGAGCGTCTTTCACTAACCGGTAAATCCCCAGATGAAACTGAATCGGGATATAGAGAGTATTTAGATCCAAGAAAATCAGATAGTGACGGAGATGGAATTCCTGATGGTTTTGAGATCTATATGTGTACCGAGGGCGGAACTGGATATATCAACCAAGCAACCAGTGAGTGGAAGTGTCTCTTCTTTGATCCACTTGATCCTTCTGATGAAATAGAGGATGCAGATCTTTGTATTAAACAACCAAATGAGTGGGGTTGTGGGGATGGATTTGATGTTAACCGAGATGGAGAAATAGATATCAATGAAAGATATACAAACTCTGAGGAATATTGGTTTGGTGCACCTGAAGATTGGGTGACTGAAAGAGATGGTCTCTGGTGTTTTGGTGAGATGCCAAATCTTCACAAAGATGCTTGTCAAGTTGGTGTCGAGAGACCGACTGGCGATGATGGCTGGCTTGGCTCAGATCCTCGACGTTCCGATTCCGATCACTATACTTGGAGCGAATTAATTCCAATTAGTTTAGCAGTTCCTGGTGACGGTATACCCGATGGCTGGGAGGCTTATTATGGCCTAGATCCAAGGAATGCAAGTGATGCAGTTGAGGATTCTGATAATGATGGTTGGGATCTCGATAGAGACGGTTTCATAATTCCCGACACTTCAATCGCCACTGCCAGATGGGGTGAGGCATTCAGTAATTATGAGGAATATCTCGTTTATCTAGACGGAGAAAATTGGGTTTTGCCTGGACTTAGAGGCGCTCCAAATAATGAAGCTAATTCAGAAGTTATGTTCTTTGATCGTTCTTCTGAACCTTCTCTTGTAGATGGTGCGGTACATTCTGTAATATCTGATCCTGGGCGTGATAGGCTTCTAGTAGGGTCTGCCTTTGGAATCACCATAATTGATCCATTTACTAAGGTCAGCCAAGAATATGAATTACCTTCAGGTCTGGAAATGTTTACAATGGAAAGATTTAGTCTTGGACAAAATGACATGATTTTGTTAGGTACAAATAATGGATTACATAGTTTGATGCTTGAAAATGGACTTCCAATTATGGATACGCTGACTGAATCAGAACTTGGCCCTGTAAAAATTATACACAAAATGCAAACAGGCAGTGGTGATATTGATCTAATTATTGTTGGAAATCAATATCAAGTATGGACTACTACCATTAGTGAATCCTCAATTATAGGCAACACTCCTCAAATACAAGAGCCAGAAATCATTGAAGATCTTTATCAGATCTTATCTAATTCAGAAGCATCAGTAACCGCTACCTTGCACTTTGAGTTGCCAGGCCGAGGACCTATGTTGTTGATAGGAACTGATTCTGGATTAATAAGGTGGGATACGGGAGATGCTAAAACTTCGGTGGGAGACCCATTCTGGGTATATACTTCAGAGAATGCCGAAGAGTTTGTTAATTTTGCAGATCTTCTGAATTCTTCTAAATCAGCAGTCGTTAATGTGATGGAACTTGCAGGCCCAGTTGCGGCTGATGGATCTCTTGAGGAGGTTACAGGAGTATGGTTTGGAACACCAGGGGGTCTTCATTTAATCGATTTAACTCTCTTCCTTGGCCTGCCAAAGCAGTCGTTTACAACTGATAGAATGTTTAACATAGAACGTTGGGAACAGGGTGCTAATGATATTTATTCCATCCTTGCTCTTGAAGACTCCATAATATTAGGTTCTAGAGATGGAACTTGGAGTCTAGAAGGGGGTTCGCAAGGAATCTTAGGTGCCGCATTAAATCAAACACGTATTCCCGGACTTATTACATCTCTAACTACATTAAATGAAGATGGTAAGAAGTATATTTTTGCCGGTGCATCGCCCGGGCGCTTCATGAATATAGCCCAGATAGATCCTCTTTCAATTGATTCAGATCTAGATGGAATGCCAGATGGTTGGGAATTTGCTTATGGGCTTGACCCTACCGACCCATACGATGCTATTCGAGATCAAGATTCAGATGGTGTTAATTTTGTATTAGAGGGACTTGAATTCAGTCGTGATTGGACTAATCTAGATGAATATCGTTTCATCAACACTAGTGCTAATGGTTTTAATGGGACTGATCCAAGAGATATGGACTCAGATCAAGATGGACTTACAGATGGAGAAGAATATTGGGGTTGGTTCGCAGAATCTACGAATTTCTATTGTCATTACCTAAATGATGACTACATATGTGATGAGAGTTCTGGAGAAGCAGCTGAGCAAGTACATCTTTCTGGGTGGTTGAATTCTGGAGCCGGTGGAGGTACTGATGGGCCAACAGATCCGACTAGTGAGGATAGTGATGGTGACGGTATGCCTGATGGCTGGGAAATTGAGCATCGTCGCTGGATTGGAGATGTATATACAGGTGGCAACCTATGGACACTAGATCCAAGAAATCCAAATGATGCATCTATGGACGCTGATGGAGACGGATTGAGTAATCTCTGCGAATATATGTGGGGGAATCTTCTAGAAACGGTAGCTAGAGAGGGTTTGCCTACTCATGGAGAGAATGCAAGCGCCGCTGCTAATTGGACAAAAACAGACCCGAATAATCCAGATTCTGATGGGGATACACTTCCAGATGGCTGGGAGGCTAGATACCAGTGTACTTGGGCACGAAACAATGCTGGAATTAATCCAATGAATGGGTCTGATGCTCTTAATAATCCGGATGGCGATGGCTTCGACGTTAATCACGATGGAGTATTAGATCTTAATGAGAGATTAGTTAATTGGCTTGAATATCATATCAAAGATCAGATAATATCCACAGAAGGTACCAATACAGGTTTATCTTTCCCAGAAGGTTTTGAAACACTCTTGGCCGATGAAAGTTGGTTTGGTCTTGCAGGTGACTCTTTTGGTGGTAAGACAAGTACTGCATATCAAAGTTTGATCAATGGTACGACTAGTGAGGATGTAGGTGCCGCGAATCCACTTGATGCAGATTCAGATGGCGATGGCATGCCAGATGGTTGGGAATTTTATCATTCTCGTTGGAGTTTGTATGATGAGACTTGGACTCTGAATCCGGTTAATGAAAAAGATCAGAATGGGGATCCAGATGGAGATGGAATGAATAACTGGGAAGAATACAATTGTATTGATGGTAATTTAAGTGAAGTAGAGAAATTGACTACAGTCCCTCAGTTCTATCTTCTTTCAGTAGGTGGAGAACTTCTTGCTACACCATGGTTGTCTGCTGAATCAACATTGTCATTTGGAGCATTTTTAACTCCGGAATTAATTACACAACGCGGAGTGACAGCAGACCCAAACAATGCTGACACTGATGGCGATGGCTTACTTGATGGAATTGAGTTAATGTTTACTCGTTGGAATTCTAGTTCTTCTGTTTGGACGTTGAATCCTCTTGTGGCTGGAGATGGAGGTTTCGATTCAGATCTAGATGGAGTTACAGATCTAGTCGAGTTGAATTTAACAAATACAAATCCGCAGAATGGTGGCCTTTCACCTCCAGATGCTCCACTTATGTGGCAAGAGGCAGAAACTTTGGATCCGGATGAAGCAGTTAATCGTGTACGTAGAATCCTGTTCAATAAGGAAGGAAGGGCCGATATAGCAATGCAACAATTTGATGATTGGGAAGATGGCCTTCCTGCAAAACCACTCCTTCAAGCACTCCTTGGGATAATGGATCCTAATGCACAAGATACCGATCGTGATGGTATGAGTGATGGTTATGAATATTGGTTTACTGAATGGGATTTGGAAGCTAATCTATGGATGATGAATCCTCTAACGGGTACCGATGTACACATAGATAGTGATGGAGATTCTTACGATTGCGATCAGGATGGTTTTATTTCAGATTCTGAATCATTTGATAATCTTGCAGAGTATGATGCTCGAGTTTATGGGAAAAGATCAGCAGTAGACACTATCCCTAATGGCACAGGTTTGGTGTCATATGGGCTTGACACCATAACGGCTCACATGCAGGAAAAAGGCATGTCTAGGGATGCTGCAAGAGGTGAATTATACTCTCTTTTCTCTACAAAGAGCCTTACATCTAGTGAGAGGGCAGGTCTAATAAATTCCGTGGATCCGAATAATTTCAACATTAGTCTTGCAGGTGTATCGGATCCAACACACCCAGACTCAGATAGCGATGGATTACCTGATGGTTGGGAGTTTTGCTTCTCGATTTATGGCCAATGGTTACCAATTAATGATTATCGTTGGTCTTTGAACCCCCTCAATCCTCTTGATGTAGAATATGATCCTGACGCCGATGGATGGTATGATCGAACTAATTCCGACAGGCCGGCGGAACAAGGAATTTGGGACGATAGAGAATTCACATCTTACAACACCCAACCAATAGGACAATCCAGCTCTGAACTGTACTTCACTAATAAGATGGAATTTGAAAATGGAACTCATCCTTTAGATATGGATTCCGATGGTGATTCGATGATAATGCAAGTTAATCTAGATCAGGGCTCAGTGTCTCAGTATTCGCAAAACATGAATCTCAGCGATGGCCGTGAAATTTTCAAGTATGGTACAAATCCTCTAGATAACGACACAGACGGTGACATGATGCCCGACTTCTATGAGTATTACAGAGGTTGGAATGAGACTAATGACAATTGGTCTTCATATCTCAAGATCTCAGTAGTTTGGCATCAAGTAACTGCAAATGTCCTCAAACCAGTTACTGTGGAAGGGGGGAATATAGGTAGGCCAACATTAGATTGGACTTGGTTTACACATGATGCTACTGATCCTAATGATGCAGGTCAGGATGCAGATAATGATGGTGGTTGGGATTGTAATGCTGGAAGTTGTTCGTATGTTCCATACAATAATTTCCAAGAATATTTTGGTGTTGTTAATGCTACCTTATCGTCTCCAACATTAGTAAGACAAGCAAATCTTTACGATTGCTCAGGTAATATCGTAGAAGAATGGTGGCAATTAAGAGAGTCATTACTAGGGACTTGTGGTGGTGCAGCCGCTTTAACCTCTAATTACTTCAGAATGTACAAGTACAATAATGCGGATAATCTATACGCATATATTGTAAATGACCGAGATACCGATTATCAATATCTTGATCCTTCTGACGATGAAGTAGTGGTTAATGGTGCTTGGACTGATTTGTACAATCGTTTTGCAGGAGACAGGTATCATTTACCAAATACTGGATTAGGAGAATATGTCTGGAATTGGTGGAAGATTGATATCGATGGTGATCAAATAGCTGATGGAACAGATCCAACTAATTGGGATACTGATGGTGATTGGTTGAATGATCATTTCGAGATAGAAGATGATATGCTTGATGGAGTCCGTGGAAATGCGGGTTCACCAATTCGTTACGATGACAGAACAACCAGTTGATTCGGTTATTTCTTGAACCCTATACCCAAGCCGATGGTGTGGACGAAGTCACAAAGTTGCCAACTCCCGATGAGGCGGTTGAGGTAAGATTGCTTTTTTTACAAGAAAATATGGTCAATTTTGTTAAACAATACAATCTACCCGTAGTCGAGGTCTCTCTTGTAATTTCGAAGTATATCAATGCCTTACTCGAATCTTTAGAAGATACTGCTGCGATTAGTGGAGAGCATCTTCCCAAAAATATCACAGAACCTTGGCCAATTGATATAGAAGGAGTAGTTCCATTAATTGATTCCTTCCCTTTAGATAGAATTTTGGAAACATTAGATCAAGACCGCATGGAAATTTTAGATACAATGATCCGAGTAATAATCAATGGTTCTGAAATCCCTTTTGTATCTGTAATTACTCTTCTAAGGGATTGGGAAATGAAAGTTCGTATTCAGATGGCCGAAGCATCAAGCCCTGGTCATTTATTCAGTCCAATGGATATCCCTGAAGGGTTTTGATTAGACGTAATCTAATGATTCTGACTTGGAAACTATATTACTAGAAACCCACCAAGCATCACCTATTGACCAGATATACAAAACAGGCCATAGAATAACACTCAGAATCAAAGGGAATTGTACTGCAAACCATCCAGCCGCCTTCCTATGTTGTCGATTAAAATGCTGTCCTAGGAATAGGAATGGGATGAAGGCAAGTGCAATAGCAATCAGAGGTCTTAGTGCCCCCCATGGGCCTATGCCCCCACTCACTTCAAACCATATCGCCTTAGCTACACGAAAGGGATTAACGCCATCGTAATCGTCCTCCTCTTCAATAACTTCGACGACGAACTCACTACTCATCATATCCACCCCAGGCTGTATACCGAATGAATATGACGACTACAGGCGTACATAAAGACCTACAACATAGACCCCGTGGAGATGCCCGTGCCAAAGGTGCTGATGACTGCTTTTACGCCATTTTCGAATTATGAAACCAATATTTCTCAACAATTGTTGGAATTATTTGAAAACAGAGAAATCGTAGAATTTGAGATTGAGACAATTCTTCTTTCAGTTGATGAAAAAGGCTCTTCAGAGGTTTCTGAAATGCTAGAGTCAGGTAATAAGTGGGACGCAATAATACATCTTGGTTTGTCAGCAAGACGACAAAAAATATCTCTAGAGAAGTTTGGTAGAAATAAATCTCATTTCGAAGAAAAAGATAATTCTGGCAGAATCTCAAATGGTGTAATAATACCGGGTGGTGATGATTTACATGAAACTACGGCATCAATACATGTGTTAGATGAAGAGTTTGAGAATGAAGAAAGAATTGTTTGGAGTGAAGACGCAGGAGGCTTTGTTTGTAATGAGACGATATTCCGTACACTCAATACGATAAGGAACTTGGAGATAAGTTTAGAATCTGGTAGATTAATACCCGCAATTTTTATTCATTTACCCTCAAGTAATTATATCGATTTAGAGACTCAATTCAATTTAGTCACAAGGGCTTTGAAGGTCATTGCTAATAGGCCGAATCTTGAGGTCGTAGGTGCTCTAATTAGAGATTCAGAGGGACGTATTCTATCTTGCAGAAGACCAACTGGTGATTTTTGGGGGGGATGGTGGGAATTTCCAGGAGGTAAAGTGGATTCCGGCGAAAACCAAAATCAGGCATTACGTCGTGAAATAATGGAGGAGCTATCTATAGACGTTAATCCAAAAATAAAATTAGCATCAATTTCTCATGATTATGAAGATCGTCATATAGATTTGCATATCTGGGATTGTGGTGTCCACGATCCATGTTCAATAAAACCACTAGAACACGACGAGATTCGTTGGCTAGATATTTCTGAATTGGACACTGTCAATTGGTTACCCGCTGATGTCCCTTTGATTAAGCAATGGATGTTACAGGGAATACCTCAATCATAATCTTCATTCATTGTGGGTCTTCCACGTTTGTCAAACCATTCTTTTGGAGTTCCATCTGAATCCATACTTAATTCATCGCTTACAGAGCGAGGTATCTTATCTCTCCCCTCATGCCATGTTTCTTGCTCAAGCCATAGTCCTAGTTTTTTTCTACTTAGTGTGACTTTCATAACTCCTCCAATTGGTCTTTCATCAATAGCAAATGATACCTTCCCAACTATTGCTGCTTGTCGTGATAGGTAGAATTTTGTTGTATCATTATTAAGATACATCGTCATTGCATCAAAAGCAGTATCTAGAATTCTATTTTTGGAAATAATATCAAGTATTATATCAAGTGATTCCGCCTTACCTGCTACCTCGACATCAGTTCTTTTTGTGGGAAAATTCTGATTTTTAGGGTAATTATCTGGTTTCCAATTTGGAAATAGATTTTTGATAGAATCTACAACTTTCTCTGTATCTTCATGAGGGAGTATCGTAGTTGCCACTCTGATGGTAGTCTCCATTATCTCTTCGAGAGCAGTTAAGGTGATGATTATTTTTGAAGAATTCATCATTTTTCTTTTTTTCATAGTGTTTTTTTATTGAGCAGAATCACGAATAATTCAAACCACCTTGTGAGTGGGGGTGATTATGGCCGATAGATCTGCGGGGATGGGAGTAGCACTTCTTTTGGCTCCTACTGTTGGTGTAATTGCAATTCGCTTCGGTATCCCTGCATTAGAAGAAGTTCTGAAAGAGGATTTATTATCCCTATTCGCAATTCATGGAGTTGCTATATTCTTAGGAGTAATAATGTTCATGCGTTATCGAGTAGTTGAAGATCACGAGTACCACAGATCTTCTGCAATAAAGAATCTTAGGAAGATGTACAAGATGGAAGATAAAGGCCTATGGTCGAAAGGCGATGCTGCTGTTGAAAGGCTTGAAGAGAAGGCAAAAGCAAAACCAAAGGGCAGAGCCGCATTACTACGTCAAGCGCGTATAACTGGTCGCATTTCTGATCTTAATTCAGAAGGTCAAGAGATGGAACTTGATGAATCAGATGAACGTATGAATATTGAAGTATCTGTAGAAGGTATGGTTCAGAACAAAAATTCTGAGAACCAGAACTTAGGATCTAATGAAACAAATACAGGTTTTTTTGCACGTCGTGCTGAAGCAAGCGCTCAAAGACGTTTGAATAGAGAGAATTCTCGTCTAGAGCGCAAGGCCGAAAAAGAGGCAAAAAGAGCTGCAAAAAGATCTCAAAAAGAGGCTAAAGAAGCCGCTAAAGCCGAGAAAAGGTCCTTGAAAAAGAACCTCAAAAGTTCTAATAGAGCTGCTAAAAAAGATCCAATTTGGGATTCAGAAGAAGAAAATCAATGGTCAGCGCCCCTTCCATCTAGTTTAGCCAAGTCAGTAGTTACATGCAAGGAGTGCGGCGGCGTGAACAATACTGGTGTTTCATACTGCATTAGTTGCGGGGCTTTCCTCTGATGATTGCGTGGGGTTCAAAGCAGGCGTTGAGAGCCGATGAACGTCGGTGGTCCTATGAGTGACAAGCGAGATTACTACGAAGTTCTCGGCATAGGGCGTAAGGCTAGCGATTCAGATATTAAGAAAGCTTTTCGTTCTATGGCAAGAAAACATCATCCAGATAAGAATCCTGATGACCCCGAATCTGAGAGAAAATTCAAGGAAGTCCAAGAGGCTTATGCCATTCTTTCAAATCCTGAAGAAAGAAGAAAATATGATATGTTTGGGCATGATAGACCAGGAGGTTCTCCATTCGGTTCTGGTGGTTTCCAAGGGGTTAACATCAGTATAGAGGATCTTTTTGGAGGTGGTTTCGAAAGTATATTCTCTTCTATATTCGGTGGTGGAGGGAGACCTCGTTCATCTAAAGGAACAGATCTTTTAGTTTCACATAGTATTACATTCGAACAAGCATTTCACGGAACTGAAGAGGAGATTGAGATTGAAGTATTGAATCATTGCTCATCTTGCTCAGGTAGTGGTTCTGAGACTAGTGATGGGATACGGGTTTGTCCAACATGTGATGGCCGAGGTAGAATTACTCGTATAGAGAGAGTGGGACCATTCCATCAACAAATAACTCAAGATTGTAAATCTTGTAAAGGCGAAGGTAGGATAATACAAAACCCATGCAAAATTTGTCGGGGGGAGGGTCGAAGTCAACAATCCAAGAAAGTCAAGTTTTCTGTTCCTCCAGGGATTGATTCAGGAACAAGATTACGTATGACTGGACATGGTGAATCACCAAAGTCTCAGAATGGAAAACCGGGTAATTTATACATTGAAATCGAAGTTCTAAATCATGAATGGTTCGAAAGAGATGGTGCAGATTTACTGATGGCTCTACCTGTAAGTTACGTTGATTTATTACTTGGCACTTCAATAGAAATCCCTCACATTGATGGAGAATTATTGAAAGTGAAAATTCCAGCAGGTTCTCGTCCTGGCGAGACAGTTTCAATTTCTAAACGGGGAATGCCTAGTTCACGAATTAGGGGGGGACGTGGATCTGTAATGGTACTGCTGAAATTGGCGATGCCTAGTAAGGTCAATCGTGTAACGCGAAAGCAATTACAAGAAATGAGAGAAGAGCTTTCAAATGGTTTTTCAGATATTACAGAAGGTTTGATTAAGGAAGCCAATGACCGTCGTCGCTCTTGAAATTTAATTATTTCAGGACCAATCAATGGCACGATTAGGAACTGCAGCTAGTGGTTCACCTTCTACGAGACCTGATAGTTGAAAGCCTATGCTGCTTGGTTGCCCGTCAAGAGTTAATAGAAGAAATGTATTACTGTTGGGAAGTAGTGAATCAAGGAATATTTCCTCATCTTTGAACATATGTGAAGGAGACACCTCTGATATATTTACTCTGGATCCTTCGGGTGAATGAACTCTAATAGCAGCCATTTCCCAAGGTAATTTAGTAACGTGTACGCCGATCATCATAGTAGCATCACCTTTAGAAACTCTCCAGACACAAATCTCAACTTGATCTGTGTTATGTCTAATTAGTGGATCCCCCCAGTCCTCAACTACTGCTTTCCAGGGACTATCTCCTAATTGGTGGAGAGCCGAATTAACAATCTGTTGATTTATTTCATCAGGGCTTATCAACTCAGAGAGTCTTTCTCTTAGTCTTCTTAGTCTTCTTTTATCATGTTCTTCAATTTTCGTATCATCTATACCTGATAGGAATCTTTTCCTATTCCAGAATATAACTATTAATGTTGGCGCAATTAGGAATACTCCTGCGAAAATATAGTAATCTGTAAAGAGATAGGACTGATCTGTGAATTGATTTGGATCAATTATAATTATTTCACCACCGTCAATAATTTTGAAATCATAACTTGTAAGACTTGCCTCTCCAATTTTTTCTACACGAATTGCGTGTTTACCGGGTGGCGCATCTATTAAGCCTCCATTAGATGAATTTAGTATAGACCAAGTTTCTTGATCAAGAATTAATATTTGATAATCTACGGGTTGAGAATTTACTCCATCAATTTGTACTCTAGATCCATTTTCCGAAGTAACTTCAAAAGCGAATAAATCTACAAATTCATCCTCAAGCATACTTGCTTTGTTAGTATTATTAAATTCAATTAGTGGCCACCGACTTTGATCATCCGATTCAGTCCACAAGAAGTCAGGCGCATCTCCCATCAAATCTCCATCACCAGGGTTAAGTGAACTTAGCATGATAGCCCAAGATGAGGTAATTCCTTGGGTTGTCAGACCAAATTCTACCGATTCCGTGTTTGCAGTAGTCTCAAAAGCTTCTTGGCATCCATCTCCTACAATCATGCTAGAGCCGTCTGTTTGGTGAAGTGTAATAACAACCTCTACATGGTCTGTGAAAGTGCATTGTGGAAGAAGAGTCATCTTTGATCCGGACAATATTAGTAGGGAGTCACCCCGTGAGTCTGATCCAGCAATATGTCCATGGTATAGTAGAGATGAGTCTCCATAGAAGGGCATAGGGTCGCCGTGACTCCATGGGTTACTCAATTCTCTTCCATCTGGAGCTTCTTTTTCATCATCATAACGAATGATCTCAAACTCGTAAGGAGAATATTTCTCCTCATTTGTGTGAACTAAGCGTATCCATAACTCCTCCTCTACAGGGTACTCGAAGTAATATTCCATATCTGTACTCTTGATTGTTTCAACAAGTGACTTCGCCTCATTTCCTCTATGCCAGATCTCCATACTGATGTCATTAGAGCCCCTCAGACTTTTGATCATAATCACATCTCCTGAATCACCTGTGATCAAAATTGAATCTTTATCACTCTCGTTTTCTAAAGCCCCAACATATAGAACTCCCTCGGATATGAAATCAATCGCACCACAGAAACTCATTTGACAAGGAGAAGCAGTATCTATCGTAGGGTAATTACCCTGGCTCCCCGGAGAAGCGACGATGTTAGGTAAATCATTGTGCTCAGTCCATTCCTCCATTACACTGATTATCACATCTATCCTTACTTCTGAGTCTTTAGTCCCTTCTTCAACAATTAAACTCCAAGATAGGCTACCATTGACCCAGTTTGACCACTCTACTAGATGAGGGTCTTCATGTCTATGCTCAATTCCTTCAGTGATGACAACAATTTCCATACCCGGACAACTAACTTTCAGGCATTCAACTTGAATCAAGACTGGGCCAATTGTGCTTAGAGAATCGCTCCATATTTCGACCTGAGCGTCATCATCTGCGTTAGCATTAGCACTGAGCACAGCAAGTACAAATAATACAGTCAATAGGCCTGCTCTGACTTCTCGCACATCGCTCCGACACCACTTCACCTTAGAATGCTTCAAGCGAAATGCTTCACTCGCAACCCCAATGAATACGTCTAACGCCGAGCGGCCACTCGCCCGTGGTATCGTTGCAAGACAACGTTTTTCACGTATTTTTTCTCTAGGAGATAGGAAAAATCCTGTTTCTTGGACACCTGGTTTAGTGAGAATGGCGCAAGACCCTCAAATACCAATTAACTTATGCACATTTGAGTTTAAACGTGACAACTCTAAGATACCCTCCTCACTTAGTCTTAGATCATTGCAAGACATTTGTCTCCCCTTTGGAGATTTAGAAACATGGTATGCCCAAGAGGGATTAATTCTCCCTCCAAGTCTTGTAGATTCTGATAGTGGCTCAAAATCTATTGGCAATCAATTCTTACCAATTTCTTGGCAATCCATGCATCACGACCCTAATCTTCTAGATGATGATCTTGAACCTTCAGTAATTGCCCTGATCGATGCACCACAACTTGCCGAAAGACAGGGGATGTTGGTAGATGCAATTCATGCTCTAAAATCTAGGTTCCCTACTTCACTTATCTGGACTCCCGGAATAGGAGGTCCTGATAATTGCGCACTACTTTCATGGATTGGAGTAGATTTGTTTGATCTTTCACGTTCTCATGAGGCTTCAGCACGTGGTATTTTACTAACTGAAGAAGGACCTAGAAATATAGAAGAAACAGTTGACGAAGATTTCGACATAAATTCACAACTAAACGCTTGGAAGAGAGCTATAGCAGCAACTCGTACGGCAATTAGGAAGGGTACACTACGTGAATTAGTGGAACGTCAGGCCTTATCCAGTCCGCGTTCAGTTGAGAGGTTAAGAAGGCATGACGCCAAGATATCTGAAATTGCATCTAAAGACCCAGGTGCTGCCGCATTAGAGAGTTCTGTTAACATTGGCACACGTTTGAGATGCCATTCTTTTACAAGTCGGGAAGACCCGTTGATTGTAGATTGGAAAAGAAGAGTAGCGGATTTACATACGCCTCCAAATCATCAGTCTAAGGTACTGGTCTTACTCCCGTGTTCTGCTCAGAAACCATATCGTCTTTCTCAATCTCATAGACGCTTCCAGAGATCAATAAAAGTTAGAGGTGTGAATGAAGTCATGGTCACTGCTCCACTTGGATTAGTGCCTCGAGAATTAGAAGATATTTGGCCAGCCGCTCATTATGACATACCTGTTACTGGGGATTGGGATTTGGATGAAATGAAAACGATAATCTCAATGGTTGAAAAATATGCTATAAGAAATGGATTCCTCAGAATCATAAATCATTCTGGAATAGATATTAAATTAGAAAAAATAGAGATAATAGATACTCGACAAGGCTCCACAGCAGGGTCTTCTGAATCACTTAAACGTCTTGAAATAGAGGTAGAAAGGGCTTCTAAAGAATTTGAATTGGAAAATCCTAAAGAGAGTGTACATAGACTTGAAAAACTAAAATCATTATCTCGCTTTCAATATGGAACTGACGCATGGCTTGATCATGCTAAAGTAAGTGGCAGGCCACCGATTTTCAAGATTGACATCGATAATAATCAGATTGCACTTTGGAATCCTAGAAGAGGCGGCTTTTCATTTTCTAAACCCTCTCTTTCTCTTCTCGATGGTTGTAATGCTTTACCTCGTGTGGAGATAAATTCAGGATTTGATTGGCGAGGCGATATTTTTTCAACAAATCTCAAAAGTTCAGATGAGGGAATACGCCTAGGAGATGATGTATTAGTATTTCAACAGGGAAAACTAATTGGTAGTGCGAGAGCGACAGCATCAGGTTGGGAATGGCCTCGTGGACCGGGTAGATTGGCGAAAGCACAACACAGATTGTGAGTTTAATATGATCAACTATCTTGCGTAGCGATTAAAGAGGGAGAGCAGGTCGGCGAGCCGCTTGAGGTGACCTAAGTGGCTAGAATGCACAGTAAGGGTAAGGGAAAGAGTGGCTCGGACAAGCCAAATTCTAGTACAGCTCCAGATTGGTCTTTGACTGATAAAAAGGAGGTTGAAGCCCTTATTCTTAAACTCGCAGAGGAAGGTCATTCGACTGCTATGATTGGGACAATCCTTCGAGATCAGCATGCAGTACCAGATGCTCGTTTAGTTACCGGTGAAAGAATTACTCAAACACTGTCTCGAAACAAAATCGAAGGCACATATCCTGAAGATATGATGAATTTAATGAGGCAGGCACTGAGGATGATTGATCACTTGAATAATAATTCTAAAGACAAGCACAACAGACGCCAGCTAGAACTTACAGAATCCCGTATTAGAAGAATAGCAAGGTATTACAAGAGTAATGGTCGTCTTGATCGAGATTGGACATATAAGAGAGATCAACTTAGATTGATGGTTGAGTAGTTATATTTCCAAACTATTGCAAATTTTCTTAATACACAGATCGATTAGAATTTGAACTGCCTCTGTGGAGCATGGGTAATGCTGCCACTCCTAGAGACCGAGATGTTTTCTTCGGTGGCATCCACCATTTCAGATGCAGCAATAGCGATTAAATCAAATAAAAATACTCTGATGTTGTTAGCAGCACCTTCCATTGCAGGTGTTCTATCGATAGCCCCCATTGAGGCTGCTATGCTTGATTCTGGATTGCCTTATAGACGTAGATTTAGAATGGCCGAACCATCAAATGGCTCTTGGGTACACATAATGGGGCCTAGTATGGAAGCAGGTCCAAATTTTATCTCAGATCCTCCTCGTTTGACAATTTCAGGTAGGATAGTCGAAGGTTTACAAGGTTCTTCGGGAGATTTCCGAAGGGGACCACTTACTACAGTCGCTCAAGCGCATGCTCTTGCCCAGATGATTTCTCCTTCTGGTACTAGAGTTAAGCGTCTGAGGCCATGGATGATTTCAGGGAATTGGATGCATTCTGCATTAGATAATACATATGATCCAGTTTATACAGCACTCAGAGATTTTCTTCACAACCAGAGTTTAGTAAGAGTAGTTCCACTTCCAGAGGTTGAAGAACCCGAATTGAGTTTAGTTCCTTGGATTGATGAATTAGCATTAGATGCTGTAAGATCCCGTTGGCAAGAATTAGATATTGAAGGTAGGGCTAGAGCAATTTCTAATTTGATGAAACCAGGGGTTTTTGGTAGTAATTCTTCAACAGCACGTCTTGAAGAATTAGGTTGGCATAGAATCATGGGTCTTGGTTGGAAAAGGGATCTTGCTAGTCAGGTAATCGATGCAGGTAAACTCTGGAAACAAAATTCTGCAATTATTGCATCCAACTTATTGGCAGATTCTTTGATTAGCAAAGGTACAGTTCCATCACTCAAGTCTGAGGATTGACTCGCAACCTTCACAAGGAATCCGAATTGGCCTTACTTGCGACTCAATTAAATTAGGTGTATCACAACTTGGGCATTTCACTTTTACAGATTCTTTATTGATTAATGATAATTCCCTTCGATCCGTTCTGGGTGAAACTAGTGCGACTGGGAACACTAATAGCATACTCGATGAAACTACGCCCAGGACGAATGGGATATCCAATCCTAGAACATAAAGTGAAAGCGATAAACCACCAAGAATCATAACAGTGAGCATCGACGGAACTCTAGATCTTCTTCTAGTTAGGAATAGTCCTAATCCGAATGCCATTACTAACATAAACATAGAAATCATTGCAGATACCAGAGGACTATAAAGTGCGCTTCCAGTAGGTACGAATTCAACTCTAAATGTTTTCTCAGTATCAAGATTATCAATATTGATACTTATTATTTCTAGCATTATCCACCTTCTATGTTTTGCATCAATGTCTTCATTAGCCATTCCTCCAAAACCTTGTAGCGCACTAGAACGGATTTCTACATCTAGGTTAATTTCATCGTAATATTCTTCTTGAGACGCTTTAACAAATGTCTCAATTAAAATCTGTCTTTGTCCGGTTTCAACACTATTAGAAGTATCAATAGTTATCTTCACACCTTCTGAACTGAAAGCTCTTGTCTGACCGAGATCTATTGTGATGTCAGTAGGCCCTAGATTAGCAGGATTAACTCCTAGAAGTGCCTCAATATCTAATGATAGGCCATTTGACATGAATGATTTCATGTCGGTTGCTGAACCTATGAGGTGACTCTGAAGTGCAGCCAGTTCACTATCATCTACTCTTCCGTTATGAAAATCAGAACTAGGAATATCATCTCCATAGGTTCTAAGATTCCTCCACCAAGAATTAGATGAAAGACTGTTGTTTCCTATGTTATCTAGACCCCATCTTACCCATTGTGACATTGCTCCATCAAATTCTATAATTACAACTCTCTCAACTTCTTCTCCGTCAAATTTAGCATCAATATCAACATTTAGAGAAGTGCCTCCAGTTCTCAAAGGCTCTGCAGCGGGATACCAACTACCTCCTCCTCCATTATTGTCTCCAGCAGAAATCTGAAAAGTCCTGTTTGCTTCAATTCTGAGTCCAGTCTGAGGTATGATATGGAAAACCACTTGGAAATTTCCGGAGTCAGTAGTTTCTGGTATTTCCCAAACAAATGTCACTTCAACTCCATTGTTATTGGGTGTTGATATTGGGCTATCGCTGATTTGATTACTTGCTACACTCATACCACCTATTGATGAGGACCACATATTTGACGCAAAACCGGATTTTAGTAATACTGGGAAGTATACCAGTCTTCCTGTGACACTTGCATCTTTCATATCAATGTCGATTAGAGGGAATTTCATTGATATACGGCCAGTATTAGAATCAGATCCCCATACGAATCTTATCCCTGCATCATCCCCTGGACTTGAGAAAGAAAGACTACGAACGGAGAAGGTCAATTCGACTTTATCACCATCTCTTACCTCTCCTACCTCTACCGGTATTGTAATTACAACCTCGCCACTATTTGCTAGGAAAAATCCTGCACCTGCATCACCTTCAAAATAGCTGTTTCCTATGTTAATTCCCACTGTTGCGTTGATTTGTATTCCTGCTGCTGCTTCAACTTCATACGGTATTCTAAATTCCCAATCAGCATCAGGATAGTCTCCTTGTAAACCCCAAGTTAGTGACCATTTTCCAATTTCAACTAGTCCTTGTACAGAGGGTGTTACTAGTTTTTCAAATTCTTCATCGAGATCAGACTCAAAAGGAGATAAAGTCCCATCATCAGCACTACCTAACAAATACAAATCAAATTCCGTTGTTTCACAACATTTTGCATCCACTTCAGCTGCCACTTGGGAATAGGGAATTGCTGATGTTAACATGAAAGCGATTAATGCAAAAGCAACGGCCCTTGGTCTCCTCAAATCATCACCCATATGGTCTCCTGAACCCCTCAATACCCTTGAATGCGACCCTTAATAGACTGTATAATCGTTTATTTTCATCGAACTAATGTAATATTCGACTATCCGTGTAAGTAGATCATACTAACTAAATTATCTTCTTGTATTTCATCTATCTTAGCAAACCCAACTCGTTCGAGTTGAATTATCATCCCCTCTTTAATTTCATAATTTTCCAATAAACCATGTACAAGTTCTATATCATTACCATTAGGAATATGTAAAACTGCATTTATTTCCATCCCTTCAGGTATCCAATGTGCTATCAAACGTCGGTCACCTTTTTCCATAGATTCAATAATGGCATTACCATCTTCGATAAATACGTCAGCGAAATCTTTGAGTCTTATTTTTGTATAAACGCAATCTTCTTGTTCAACGAAAATTTTACTCCCTAGATTCCAAATTCTTTCTCCTTCAATTAACTCATCAGGATGTCTAGAAATAAGCAAAGATTCCGGTATTTTTGAGGTTAATTCACCTTTATCTATATTGAAAGAAACAGGATTTCTTACGAATGAACGCCTTTCACATTTATCATCAATAATTGAAGAATTAAATGACTCAATAGTTTGCATAGAAATTGAAATATCTTTCTGTGTCAATCCTAGATCAATCCAGAATTCTTTCAAAGCCTTGGGGTCGAAGCCTCTCTTACGTAGAGCAGATAATGTAGGTAGGCGTATATCGTCCCAGCCGGAATAATCTCCTTCAGAAATCGAGGACCTCATCTGAGATGTAGAAAAACTCCCGAACTCGTGAACCTTTACTCGACCCCAATAAAGAGTCTCGGGGTATATCCATCCGAAGTGTTCGTAAAGTAGAGTTTGTTTGCGTGTCGAATCCATTAGGTCCTTTCCTCTTACTATGTGTGTGACTCCTTGTAAATGATCTTCTATAGCACTCTGGAAGTCTAATAATGGCCATACCTTGTATTTGTCTCCTACCATTGGATGAGGTGTATGTTGAATCCTTAGAGCAGGCCAATCACGTAATGCAGGATTAGCGAGTTCTAGATTTGTCTTTACACGTACAACAGCGCCTCCTTCTTTTATTTCTCCTACTATCATTGACTCCCAGTCGTTAAGATTGTCATCAACAGATCTTTCTCGACAAGGACAAGATCTACTTTGATCTCTTAATTTTTTAAATTCGCTAGCAGAACAACGGCATACATAACCAAAACCATCACCTATCATTTGTTTGGCATAATCAAGGTATAATGGCATTCTTTCACTAGCTATAATTGTGATGTCTGCCGGGCGTCCAGCGAGCCATTCATATTCCTCTGAAATCCAAGCATATGCTTCTGGTAGTGGTGGTTTTACACGAGTATCAGTATCATCAAATCTCAATACCACTTTACCAGAATAATTTCGTGCATATTCTGAATTTATCACAACGCCACGAGCATGTCCAATGGTGAGTGGACCATTAGGATTCGGCGCAAATCTAAGAACAACACCTCCATCAATCGCATTTGTTAATGGTTTTAGCCCGACTCTTTTCTTTTGCTTCTGGCGTTGAAGTGCCTCCGGATTTGTTTCAGCCAACTTTTCCTTTACTACATCGACACCTTTTTTTTCTGCAAGAAGGTTTGCTTCTGCGACTTCTATCTCGACTAGCTTTTTTAGGTCACGTGCTTTACTCCTTAGGTCCTTCCTTTCGCCTAAGAGGCGACCTAATACAGAACCAGATTGCCCCTTGCCATTGTACTCGATCGCATTTTGCATAGCATACTTACGAACTGTAGCGATGATTTCTTCACCCCACTCCGAATCTGCCATATTATTATGTCTCGGTTGATGCAAGGCATTTGACGCTTATCTACATCACCAGTCGTCTAGTGATGATTGTAATACTGAATCGCTATTGCGGATACGAACGGGCATTGATGTCCCATGTATCTCTTTCCAGATTTTTTTTGATGTCGACCAACTCCATCTTATTATATCTGGAGGCATGTCGTCGCTGAGCATTATTTTCATTGCATCTCTGGTTTTCTGATCCGATGGATATCCGGATCCACAATCTATGCCACTTCTAATGCTAATTTCTTTCATCGATGAATCTCGCGTTGTTTTAGCAATTATTGAGGCACCACCTACTACTAGGTCGTCAGAATCCATGCCGTGTTTTGCTATAATACTCCATTTACGCCATTTATCCTCTAATTGTGTTTTCAATCTATTACTAAATCTATTTTCATTGACATCACATGCATCGGCTCGAATCTCTCCTTCATTAACCTCCAGATTCGTTTCTCTGACTGCTTCTGCAAACAACTCTACTTCAAGCTGATTTAAATCTGAATCTATGCTATTCAAATCAATACGTTTTGGGCTACAGATTATGGTTCCACAAACCCATGCCCCATCCCTAATTTTATTGTTAATTTCTTGTGCTATTCGTTCTCTAACACCAAGACTAAGATCCTTAGAATCACGAACTCCTAATTCATCTAATAATTTGATATCTGATTGAGGTATGGCAAGAGCAGAAACAACTAGTGGTCCAATAACAGGTCCTCTGCCAGCCTCATCAACTCCTATGATCCATCTGCCCTTCACGGTAGTTGCGGCGGCTTCAAGGCTCTTCATCATCACTCAAGTTTCTGCTTAGTCTACCTAGTCTTTCCGAAAATCCATCTTTCCCAAGTATTGAGTTGTCTGGATGAATTTCTGTGCCATTTTTTATTCGTTCAGCAATGTCTATTGTTTCCTTCAGAGTATCTTCTACAAATGCATCATCTAGAATATCTCTTGCACTACTTGTTAAATCCTTAGAGGGTCCTTCTGATGGAGTCCTAGAGTGATCTCCTGATTTTTCTAAGAATTTTTCTCTAAATGATTCAAAGTCAGTAGTCGGACTAACAATTATTTCATCTTCTACTTCTTTATTTTCTTCAAATTTAGCCATCCAGTCACTTGCTTCTTCAATAACAACTTGTGGCTCGTTAATCTTCATCCTTCTTCTATCTTCATTTATTCTATATCTAATTGCAATTACAACACCAATAGAACCAACCATGCTGATAAATACGATGATTATAGTCTGTAACCATCTCTGCAAAAATTGAGTGAATTTAGAATCAGAATCTTGCGAATCTGGTTCATTAAATGGATTATTTGTACCCTGAATTAGTCCAGTGTGTTCTTCTTTTTGTGTAAAAGATGGATCTCTCACAGAACGAATCTCTACAGTAATAATCGCAGAAGTTTCTACAGGGGCTTCGTCTGGTATATCCATCCAAACTTCAAATATTACAGTGCCGTCAATTGGAATATCTAGGATTTCAAAAGATCTAGTTCCTTCATCAGGCAAATCATCCCAAGGAGGTAATACGCCAAAACTCGTGAAAACATTACAATCTACGCTTACAATAATTCCATCAGGACTGTTGCCGGTGTTCTGAATTTCCCAGTATCCTGTTAGTCTACCATCTATTTCTTCAGGATCAGATCTTATAATTAACCAAGAATGTTCTGATGCCACAGTGACATCCCAAGTAACACTCGCAGGAACCCAATCATCAACTTCGACTTGAATTGTTATTGATCCCGTTAATCCTGCCTCTAAATCTGATCCAATACTCGTGTTAACTCTAATTCCGTGTATTGTCTGCCCAGGCCCCAAAAATTTCTGATTCCTAGACATCTCTACATTTGCCCATTCGGGCATCTCAGTAATGCTGAGATTAAATAGAAACCCTGCATCTCCTGTATTCTCAATAAAAAGTTCAACGGTGCAAAAATCATTTGGTTTAATATCAAAATTACAGTTTATGTCAGTTAATCCAAGATTCCCTCCAGATCTAGGTACTATCGTTACGCTCTGTAAAAATGTCTCAAAACTCGATAAACCATTAGTCCAAATCATAAATTCAATTTCTATGGATCCGGAAGAAAGAACTGGAGCCTGAATTTGAACTCTAACGGTAGTTTGTTGTCCTGCACCTAAATTATCTAGTCCAACTCGGTCATAGATTATTGCAGTCCAATCATTAAAATCAAATGACAAACCCTGTGTTCCAACAGCCCCTGCATTATCTATTGGAATCATATTTATTCCAAGATTATTTATCATATTACCTTCATTTCTTATAGTGAATTCAAGGTCTAGTATTCCACCAGGTTCCACCGAAGCGCTACCCCCTCCTTCGACTAAACTTATACCATCCCAAACTCCGTATCTCATAGAGAAGTTCCACCAATCTTCGCTACCATCTAAATCACTGATCATATGGACACTGAATGGATGTATTGAGTCTGCAAGAGGTAGACCCTGAACTACATTAGGTGCAGTTATATTGAATTGAATCCATTCAATTGTGTCAGAAGGCGCAGGGAATGAGGCTCCTACACTTGGATCGGTAGCTTCACTCCATGAAACAGTCCATCCGTCAGGCCCTTCGATATCTATAACCACATTTGTATCTATTTCTGCAATATTGGTATAATTTACTGCTATACCTAAATTATTGCCTGGATCTATATTGAATATTGATCCAGAATCTACTCCAAAGATAACTTCATCATATCCATTTTGCCATGGATAGATATAATCAGGTGTTTCATTAAAAACAGTAGCCGCCGCTGCTTGTTGCAATTCAAGTGCTCTTTCATCAGATATAGTTACACCTTCATTTGAAAGTCCAACTGGGGAGGCTCCCGTTATTGTCGCATAAAATACGCATGATGCCAAGTAGGTGCCATCTATTGAGGGATGAGAGTCATCACTAGCAAATAAATTTGAAAATGAAGTGCCATCATTAGTTGGTTCTATACCTTGATTTTCTACTTTACTGAATATATGTTTGAATGCTAGCCCCACTGGAGCAATAAATGCCTGCCTTTCATTTGTGGTCAGATTTTCTGCAAACATCTGATAACCATTTTTTAGATGATCTTGCATAGTGAGATAATCAGGATATCTAAACTCATTATTTGAATCTCCATTTCTATACCCCCAAGTCATGAATAAGATAGTTCCTGCATTAATATTCGCTGCTCTGGAATCAATGTACTGTGCTCCGTCAAGACTTTCTTGATAATAGTTCGAATTAGTGGGGAATCCCGGTACCTGACTCTGATCTTGTATTATGACATAGTCTCGAAAAGAATTGAGGGCGGAATCCCATTCTGAATTATCTTGACCGGCTTCTTCTGCATGCCAAGATATCGTTTTCCCTCCACTAGTTTTGGTTACTATATCTGGATTCCAGCCTCCTTGATCCATCATGTCACTGACATGTCCAGTTAGTTGATTGTTAGAAGTAAATGAGTTCCCAAAGAAAAGTAATTCGAGAGATGGTGTTTTCGATGATGCTAATTCATCATTTGTTTCATTAAGCCGGTATTCACCATGCATTGGATTTTGAATTGATAATACGAGTATGAATGTCAGAAAAAAGGTTGTGCAACTCCGACTCATAGCCAGCCCAATGTGTTCTTATGTTTGATTTCTACCCTTAATTGATATTAAAATAGATTTTCACAATACTGGATCTTGGATTAATTTTCTCAATGCGTCTATGTCAAATTCGCCAGCATGAATTGGTACTCTAAGTCCAAATTCTGAACTCACTGAGGGGTCAATTTCACCAATTTGTCCAACTTCTTCACCTGAAACTATGACTCTAGCGCCTCTGCCAGTTATCCATGGTCCACTATTTGGGTTAGTTGGAATCCAATCGATATCTTCTGATATTGCCCCTAGGTCTCTTAGTAAAGCCTGCGCATATCCCTTTGCAGCGGTAAAGCCACCTGTGACTTCTGCACATGCCCAGGATACGGAATTACAATTTTTTGAATCTAATACAACAGTTCCAAGTTCATACACTTTTTGTGGTAATTCATGATGTCTATTAGCTGATAATAGATTCATTAAACTGGGTAGAATACGCTGTCTAAGAATCGTATGTTCTATAGTTATAGGGTTTGCCAATCGAGTAACATTTGATCTTTCATCCCATCTCATTTTTTCAAATTGATCTTTATCGCAAGATAGAGTTAGACTTTGAGTCTCTTGGATTCCTAGAGCTCTGAGGCTTTCACGCACCCTTCTATTTATGTTTGATGAATTAAGCGGTACCGCATCTAGGTGAACTGAAGAATAAATTTCTGGCATATTTTCGTATCCGTATCCAATAGCGATATCTTCAACCAAGTCAATTGGGTGCATAATATCTGAGCGCCAACGAGGCATTGCAATAACGTGTTCACGTTCTCCAACTACAAGATCACTCCATCTTTCAGATTTATTCACTCCCTCGGTAACCACTCTGCTTGAAATTAGTTCTCCTCCCATACGAGAGATTGATCTAGAGATTTCTTCTATTTCTAGGTCTAAACCAAGTATTTTCTTAATTAAGCTATCTGGCACTCTGTGTCTTTTTGCATCACCAATAGGATATAATGATATTTTATTGTCCCATCCATTTATTTCTACACTCTCAACTCTTCCTCCTCTTTCTAATAGAGACAAGCATACTAGTAGAAGACACGCCTCACAAGCACGCTCATCAGTACCTGTGACATCAATGAAGAAGTCAGTTGTAGTTTCCTTAACAGTAGTATGGTCGCCATTTATGATTGGTGGAAATGAGATCAAATCATTATTTGAATCAAGAATTATTGGGTATCTATCAAAATCTTCCATTAGATGAGCGTATTCTATACCTTTTGGATGTTTAGAAAGAATTTCAGAAACACTCATTTTTTCCTTGGAAGCAAGTGGTATAAATGTAAAATCACTTCCAACTGTTTCATATCTAAATGGCGGCTGAATTTTCGAAAGATCGTGTACCCCAATTGATGCAAATTTCCTCCTCCTCCCAATACTAAGATGCAATTTTTCTTGATGATCCATTAGTGACTGAATAAATGCATCTTTTTGTTGCTCATTTCTGCCTGTATTTACTCCTTTTACTACTGCTCCAAATATAACAGGTCTTATGTCCTTCAAACTCGGATTGACATCTATAGAGATTCCACTATCGGACACTTGTATTGCTGGGTCCTGTGATTTTTCGTATAGAAATGATCTAGCGGCCCTTGCCATTGTTTCATGACTAAGAAGGTCAGGCCTATCTGGAAAAACCTCTATCTCAATATGTTCCTCATTGGAATCCTCTACTACGCATCCAATTTGTGATAATTTTTCTAGCCAATCATCGGATGAATAACTTGAACCATGCATATACTGAATTTCTTGAAGTAATTTATGACTTAGGCTTATCGTAGGCAATTAATCACCTCAGTTCTTTAACCACATTGGTAATGGTCTATCATATCCTATCAGTCTTAGTCCAGAGATTGCTGCAGTGTCTTGATCCATAGCACGAAGGTTACTCCTATTTATCTCAAATAAATTATTGGCTCCAAGTTCTCTCATCCATCCTCGTATGGATGAATTCAATGTTTTAATCGTTAATTCTAATTTTTCTTCCGAAGGAGGTGATACTATTGCCATACACCCCGCTCCTCTTGCTATTAACAAATCTTCAGCAGTAGGAGTTTTATTGATCTGAATCATTATTGTCCTACCTTGTGAAGATAAATTCATGGCTCTGGATACCAAACCTATCCTAGGAAGTGAAGATGCTGCTCGATTCCCGCCGGGGGTAGAAACATCAATTATTGCTCCGTCAAGGTCTAAATCAACCACCAATCTGAAAATTCTCTCTACACGGGAAACACTTCCCCTTATGAAAACTAGAGAATCATCTCTCATACGACTATACAGAGAAACTAATGTTGCTTCAATTTCAGCATCATTAAGCTCTGATAGACTAATAAGATCCAAAACAATTCCACTACAGTTGCTAATTAAATTAGAAGATCCTACTATATTTTCCTCTCCAATTAGAAGCAAATCATTTTCTTTAGGATTTGAAGATACTAGACAAGGTTGTGTCGATTTCTCTCCTATCTTGTTATCTACATTTTCCAAATTAACAATCCAAGGTATTGGTAGGAGAAGACCATTTTCATTCAATCCTGCTGGTAATATTGTAGATTCTATTTCTAAAGTAGTTGATTTATCAATTACTTCTGCAGAAGATGGCACTAAGGAAATATTCTCAAAACCTTCAATTATAGTTCTTTTAGGAATTTTCTCTTCACAAATATTGTCTTCAGTTGGTACAATTACTAGAGCATCAGAATCAATTTGAAAACCTTGAGGTTCTAAGATCTGCGAGAACTCCTCAATTTCTTCTGAACTGATATTTCGCATCATTGCTCCCTCTCCAGGTGTAGAACAGTTTCCTGCAACAATTATCTTCCCCCCAGTCATTCCATATCCTGGTTCAGGACCAACGTTTCCTAGTACTATTATTGATCCACCCTTCATACCAGTTCCACACTTAGATCTAGCATGTCCTCGAATAATTATGCTTCCTCCGCGTAAACCGGAACCCGTTTTTTCGCCAGTGGAGCCTTGTATTACGATCTCCCCTCCAGACATTCTGTAGCCAGTCCTGTCACCAGAATCTCGCTCTACAGTGATCCTTCCATTCTCTTGAAATGCACCTAGCATTGAAGTACAACTACCTTGGAGTGTGAAGGTTCCTCCTTGATTCATAGCACCAGCACACTCGCCTAGTTCTCCAAGTAGCAGAACTCTAGATTTTTCAGGAAGATGCGTGATTACTCCGATTTCACCATTTTTTGGTTTTTCATCACCTTGTTTGCCCCATCCGATACGTACGAGAAGGTCTCTTTCAAGAGCCTGATCTAGCATTTTGTCTAAATCTCTATTCAGTTTTACACTCTTTGTCGTGACTTCGCGCATGGTGTCCTCCTTCATCGACGGAATGCCGACGGTCTTCATTTTGACGGGTCCTCATACTCCTCTTAAAGCAGTTAATTTAGGCGAATTAATCATTCACAAAGAGTTATTCATAGAGAGCATCATTCATAGAGGGCCTTCTAGAGCAATCTATTGTCCAGAGGGCATGCGGTGTAGTCATGGATAAAATTAAAGTTGCAATAAATGGATTTGGAACGATCGGCAAGAGAGTCGCTGATGCCGTAGATGCACAAGACGATATGGAAATTATCGGTGTCACTAAGACAGGCCCATCTTTTGGTTGTGATTTAGCGGTTAAAAAGGGCTTTCCACTTTACTGTACCTTTGATGACCCTGAAAGAATTTCTTCATTTAAAGAAAAAGGATATGATTGCAAAGGGGGTTTATCTGATCTATTGAGTGCTGCTGACATAGTGGTAGATTGCGCCCCTGGTAAGATGGGTGCAGATAATCTTGCAAAATACAAAGCAGCTGGAATAAAGCATATTTTTCAGGGTGGAGAGAAGCATTCACTAACTGGCCTTTCATACACATCAAGTGCCAATCACATTGAGAACCTAAATGCAGAGGGTACTCGTGTTGTTTCTTGTAATACAACTGGCCTTTCTAGAACTCTTGTCCCTCTCTATGAAAATTGTAAATCTCTCAAGGTTGAGTGTACTATGATACGCAGAGCAGCTGATCCGGGAGATTCTAAAAAAGGCCCTATTAATGCGATAAAACCAGTTCTCAAAGTTCCAAGCCATCATGGGCCCGATGTTATGACTGTAAAGCCAGAGATTGAGATCAATTCACTTGCTGTGGCAGTCCCTACAACTATAATGCATGTTCATTCAATAATGGCAGATCTACCAGAGGGTCACGGATTATCTACACAATCAATAATAGAAATGTGGAAAGAACAGCCACGAGTAATTGTAATGAATGGTGTTGAGAATAGAATTACGACCACTGCTGAGGTTATGGAGATGGCTAGGGATATAGGCAGGAAGTGGGGAGATTTACACGAAATATTTGTTTGGGAAGATGGAGTGAAATTAGTAAATAATAGGTTATATTACTTCCAAGCAATACATCAAGAAAGTGATGTAATTCCAGAAAATGTTGACTGTATCAGGGCTTTAATGGGGACTGAATCAGACTGGCGTTCTTCAGTTGCTAAAACAGATGAAGCGATTTCAAGATATTATGGTCTCTAGAACGTCTAAAAACAATATTTTTTTACATAAATTGGCTTATTTTGTGGTTTTTTACACTAAATTGACCTATGGTCAACTAGCATCAACTGTCAAAAAGCCCATAATTGTCCGAGTGAAACATGGATGGGCGGCGATTTGCACTCTCAAGTATTATTTTGCTCATCCTAAGTGGTTTTTCAAGTGGAATAGTTGCAGCCTCAAATTTTCAGAATTCGGAAGACAATGAAAAAACAATTTCTAGTTTGAACAATTTTTATCAATCCGATTATGAATTACGAGAATCAAGTGGTCTTATTCATTCACCATATGGTTCATTTGATCCATTGTTTGAGCCAATCCCAATAGGCCCTGAAAACCTATATGACCAAATGGCTCTTGAAAGAACTGGATTTTTGATTGTACAATCTAAATCTGCCAATCTCAATCCAGTTCTGTCCTTAGTTTCTGAAATGGGTCTTTATTTCCAAGACTATATGCCAGACGATGTTATAATTGTCAGAATACCATCTCAAATAGATACCGATATTGTTGTGAGTGCATTAGAGAATTCCGAAGAGATCAGATGGGTAGGGGAGTTGCCTATTGCGTGGCGAGTTTCTTCTGAGATTACAAGATCATCGGGTAGGGCTAATGTCGTTCTAGATCTTGATATTATTCCTGCGGAGGGTATAACCGATGATGAATTAATTGATTTAGCATCAGACCTCTACAGGGTTTCAGACAAAGTCCCAATTGATATGATATGCGATTCTAATCTGTGTCAACCACGTTCAGTTAATGCTATTTGGATACCAATTCTTGCTATGGATGGCAGGATTTTGCACATACAAGAAGCATCACGTATTACCATTCATAATTCAAATGCTGCTGATATATCAGGAGTATCTCAGGCATTCATTGCTTCTTCAAATACTCTAAATGGTACAGGAGAGGTTATTGCAATAAGTGATACTGGACTTGATTCAAATCATGGGGATTTCGATGGAAGAATTCGCGGTATCTACAATCAATTCGGACCAGATAATTCAGCTGCAGATATGAATTCAGGTCATGGTACTCATGTTACGGCAACAATTCTCGGTGATGGTACAGGTGATTCATCAGCACAGGGGATGGTTCCATCAGCAACATTCCATTTCTATCAATTAGAAGTTGACTCCTCCGGAATACTTGCTCGTTGGGGGTCTTTGTACGATATGTTTGAACATGCTTGGGATAACTCAGCACGAATACAGACTAATTCATGGGGTAACGAAAATTTGGTAGGTCAATATTCAGGAGATTCTCGTTCGGCAGATCAATTCATAGTTGATAACCCTAAATTCCTTGTTCTCTTTTCTTCAGGTGAGTTGGGGTCAGATGGGGCAAATACTGTAACTCCTCCTGGTACTGCTAAAAATGTCCTAACTATTGGAGCCTCAACAACCGGTTCAATGGGGGGTTTGCCTGAGGGTTCAGTTGCATCCTTTTCATCTTCTGGAGAGACTTTAGATGGACGAATCAAACCAGATTTAGTTGCTCCTGGGGTATTATTGTGTTCTGCTAGAGCGGAAGAAGCATCTAATCCACAAGGTATGGATTGCTCCGATTCAACTCACTCTGACGGGGCGACTCCTCTTTATATCGCAATGAATGGGACTTCGATGGCTACTGCGGTAGCAGCTGGGGGGGCTACTCAGGTTAGACAACACTTACGTGAAGTAGCAGGAATATCGGAACCTCGATCTGATTTGATCAAGGCTTTACTCATTAATGGTGCTAAAGATATTGGAGATTTGAATATTCCAAATTCCTTTGAGGGTTGGGGGCAAATAGATGTAGCCAATTCAATATCTCCAATGGACGGATCTACTTCTCTTGATTTACTTTATGATGATTCACAAGTTTTAGACCCTGGTCATTCTTTCGTATACACATTTTCTGTAAATAGTAATAGCCCTTTTGATATAACTTTGAATTGGGTGGACAGAGAAGCCTCATCTATATCGAATCAAACAGCCACGAAATTAGTCAATGATTTAGATCTAATCGTCACTTCTCCTGATGGAACGCAATATTTTGGTAATCAATTTTCTAATGGTGAATCATTTAGTGGGGGGGTTATAGATAATAAAAACAACGTTGAGAGGGTGAAGATCAGTAATCCAGAAGTAGGTACTTGGTCAGTAAGGGTCGGACACTCAGGGGGTTTCACTCAAGGTTTTGCTTTGGTAACTAGCGGTGCGATAAATGAAATGAGTGTAGCAGATTTATCAGTATTTGAAGGATCTTTGTCGACTTCTGTTGAAAATCCTCTACAGGGTGATCTAATACTTATTGAGGCAGCATGGAGGAACCAAGCATCGTTAGGAACGGGGTCATATTCGGTAGAGGTCAATGACTTAACCGAGGGCACCGTTCTCTACACCTCTCAACAAGGAAATCTTCAGGCTGGAGCCACAACATCCATAGTTTTCCCTCATTCATTCCAGACAACAGGAGACCATATTATTGAAGTCGTACTTGATACAGGTGGAGAAGTATCAGAGTTGAATGATGAAATTAATGGGATTGATAATAACCGTTATGAAATGATTGTAGAAGTAAGTCAAATTGGTGTAAGAATAACTCCTTTGATGGATGATGGTACAATTCCAATAACCAATTCTGAATTGGAGGAAGCATTATCTAGAACTTTGGATCCTAGAAATGGTGGCTTAGTAAGTTACGAATTTGAATTAAGGAATGAAGGCACGTCACCAGTCAGTGTAGGTCTAAGTGTCACTCCTATGCAATTTATTGATGAGCAGGGGATTTTACAAGCTCCTGACGACGAGTGGTGGAAATTATTGAATGAATCCGGACCTTGGGATTTGGAACCTTCTGGAGAAACTGGTGATTCAGTAATTGTAACTCTAAATCTTGAAAATGTAGATGTAGATCTTACTGATTCTTCAGGTGCTAGATATGCCATTCCAGGTACTTTTGTAAATGATGTCAATCTTTTTGATAGAAATGCGCCCACAATATCTCATTCAATAAGGATAACTACAATTGTTGAAAGAGTTGAGGGCCTATACACAATCTTAGCAGGTACTGGTTCAGACTTAGGCGCTGAACCTGGAAATTTTGCAAGTTATTCTCTATCAATTAGAAACACAGGAAATGGCCCTACACAATACTCAGTACAATGCACTAGTGCCTCAAATTGGATCATAAATATAGGTTCTAGCCAGTCTAATTCGGTAATTCTTGACCCACTTAGTAGATTACAATTCTTGCCACTTCCTATACACGTACTTGTCCCTACTGTGAATCAAGGAGATCCTGCTGCTGGCATAACCGAAGAGGTTACATGTGTGACAACTTCAATTCAAGATAATACGGTTTCTACAACTGAAATAGCAATAGTGAATGTCTTTGAAAATAATGATTTTTCAGTAGATCTCTTAGACGAATCAGGTCAAATTTTGGGTCCTTTAGCACTTGCTGAAGATCGTGCTTCTTTGAATGGTGACATGATCGAAACTTCTGTTATAGTTTCGAATGATGGCAATGTTGATATGAATTTTGAAATGACCGCTAGTTCTTCTTTGAATACTTGGAATACTCAGATTGTACACGGTGAAGAAACTTCAATAGAAAACAAAATATCCTTCTCAATTAACGCCGGAGATAGCACTACTCTAATAGTTCAAATGATAGTTCCTCTTAATGCTGAAATGGGTGCTAAGAATACATTAACCATAAGAACAACCTTGAATGATGGAGTAATGGTGACTAACGGTACTAGATTTATTGTTCAAGAGGTTGCGGCTTTAGAGACTTCAGAAGGCGGCATCATTCCTGTATCCCTAGGTCGAACCGGAACTGCAGATATCAGTGTTAGAAATTCTGGCAACGTCCCTCTGTACACCCAATGGACAATTGGTAGTCTACCAGAGGGTTGGGTTGGTGGATTCCAATCTTTGATTCCAACCCAAATGGAAATGAATAGGGAAGCAATTGTCACTGTGGGTCTTATCCTTCCTGCAAATCTTCCAGTAGGGGTACTCGATCAACAGGTTTCAATTATACTTGAGGCCACAACTCCTGGTGGTGAAACCGTCGTACATACTTACTTACTTTATGTTGAAGTTGTAGCTTCAGTATGGGTTGGCCTCACTTCTGATCCCATTTCCATGAATGATGTGAATTCAGATTCTAATGCAGAATTCAGTGTTACAGTTACAAATCTTGGTAATGTTCCTAGTGGCTTCACCGTTGAGGCAGAGATGTTAGAGGATTGGGATATTTCAGTATCCGTTGATTCAATAGAATCTGTCCAAGTTGGGGACTCTGTTGAATTAAGTGTTAATGCGAAACCATCATCTTCTGCCGATCATGGAGTAAATTCTTTCATATTATATTCTAATTCTACAGATGGTAGTGATGGGACATCACATACTGACGCTTCAATTATTCTTGAAATATCTCGAGCCAGAGACGACTCATGTAGTGGATTTGGTTGTCTTCTAGTCAGTCTTGGACTACCGAAGTGGTCTTTAGCCATAATTTTCCTTGTTGTTATCGCTGGTCTTGGAGTGGGCTTAATTAGAATGAGGAAGGAAGGGATTCAGTCACTCAACCCAGAAGAGGAGTTAATTCCCATAGGTTCTGCCATTCATGCAGGTTCTCAAAGTGATAGGAGAGCGTTTGCACTTGATACAGGCTCTGCAGGTGAAGCACTTAGTTCAACAATTTCCGAAGAAGAGATATCTTCAGTCCTTTCAAGTTCTTTACCCTCCTTATCCAAAATCGATGTCCCTCCGGGGGCGATGCCTCTGCCTCTCAGCGGTCTACCTGATGGTTGGACGATGGAGCAATGGGTAGAGTATGGCCATCTCTGGTATGAGGAGAATAGATGAAGTTTGTTGAATTAAAAATTTGTATTTATAGCAATTTTTTATTTTTATTACTTAGTTTTGTTCCATCGTCTGACTTAATACTAGAATCCCACTCGTACTACACATGAGCGGATCAATTGTTCTCTTTGGGCCTCCTGGAGCAGGTAAAGGAACTCAGGCTGGGCGCATTGTTAAGATGACTGGCAAACCACAAGTTTCCACAGGAGATATGCTCAGAGCCGCCGTTAGTGATGGCTCTGATTTGGGTAAAGAAGCAAAAGAGTATATGGATGCAGGTCTATTAGTTCCTGACTCTGTGATAATAGGATTAATTGTTGAACGTCTAAAAAGAACGGACGCTTCTTCAGGCGTTTTATTTGATGGTTTTCCCAGAACTATACCGCAGGCTGAAGCTTTAGAATTAGTAGCTAACGTAATTGCAGTAGTTTCTATAGAGGTTCCTGATGACGCTATAGTTGACCGCATTGTTGGTCGAAGAATGGATCCTGAAACTGGCGATATTTACCATGTTGAATACAACCCAGCTCCTTTAGAAATAGAAAAAAGGTTGATTCAAAGGAAAGATGATACTGAAGAGACAGTCCGATCTAGATTATTGGCATACCACAAACAGACAGCGCCTCTAGCAGATTGGTATTCTGAGAAGGGTTTATTGTTTTCAGTGGATGGAAATGGAACTATAGATGAAGTTGCAGAATCAATACGCGATTCAATTGTCGGAATCTGAGGTGTTTTCAAATGAAGAGGGCGAATTCTTCAAGAAAAAGGTCTAGAAGAAGTGCTGCTGAAAGTGCAATTTTTTATCTAAAGGAAGTATTTGAGAACAATTTATTTGTCGATGAAAAACTTTCTAATTCTGCTGCTAGTCAGATTAAGGCAATTTCCAAGCGTCATTCTATTCCGTTAGATTCTATAACTAATGATTTGATATGTAGAGGGTGCCTTAATATTCTGACTCCGGGGTCAAATTCACGAATTAGAATAGTCAATAGAATGTTAAGGGTAACGTGTATCAAATGCGGTAAAATTCGTAGAAAACCATTATTTAGGACGTGACAATTTGACAAAAATACCGCCACAAATACGTAAAATGGCAAATAATAGAGATCTACAAGTTTCTGTAAGAATTGGTAGGAACGGAGTTACTGATTCGTTGGTAGAAGAAATCGAATCTCAATTGGCTAAAAGTGAATTGGTTAAAGTAAAAGCAAACAGAGGAGTTGTTGAAGGTTCTTCGGAGAGAGAAAATTTATTTGACCAAATTGCCTTACTATCTAATTCCATATTGGTAACTCTTCGGGGAAACGTTGCAGTTTTTTGGCGTTCTAAATGAATTCCTAGAGATTTTTTTTCCGACGCATTCAAAGACTGTAATGAGTAGCCACGAACATGAAGACATGCGGTACTGGAATGGCAGTTAGGAATCTGTATCTCTCTGGTGCTTCTTTACTTGCATTTTTATGGCTAGCAAATCCAGTTATGGCTGCTTCAGGGTCTTCATCTTCATCTTGGAAGGCTGCGGAGATGCCTAGTTGGGCCGTCACTGTAGCCATTATTATCTTAGTAGCAGTTTATGCATTAATTGTTTTTGAATGGGTCCATAGAGCGCTAGCTGCAGCCTTAGGAGGTATTGCAACAGTTGCTGCCCTCCATGTTGCTACATACTATTCTCCTGAAAAAAGTGAGTTATTACCCGGTGAAAAGTTACTAGGTCCTGATTTAATGATTATCATGACGTGGATTGATTGGGAAACAATCGGACTTCTAATAGGTATGATGGTCATGGTCGATATTCTATCGAAAACAGGCCTATTTGAGTGGGCTGCCGTCCAGGCATATGCTCGTAGTGGAGGTTCGATATGGAGGTTGACATTTATCCTATGTATCATTACTGCAGTATTCTCAGCATTACTTGATAATGTTACTACTATTCTGTTGATAGTTCCTGTGACGATACAAATTTGTAAGGTGTTAGATTTAGAACCAGTTCCGTTAATTATAGCAGAAGTCATGTTCTCTAATATTGGTGGAGCAGCAACTCAGATAGGAGATCCTCCAAACATCATTATCGGTGCACAATTATCCAGTCAAAGCCTCAGTGGAACTGTATTAGAAGCAGATAGTATTGGTTTTATCGATTTCGTCATTCATGTAGCCCCAGCAGTATTGATTGCGATGGTTCCTGCCTTCTGGTTGTTGAGAATCATTGAGAAACCAGGACTTTCAGGATATAGGAGAAGAAACGTCGACTTACTAAAACTTCAATACGGCATCAAAGACGTTGAACTACTTAAGAAATCAGGTGCTATTTTGATAATAGTAATTTTACTCTTCTTCGCTCATTCTCAGATTTCTCATCCATTATCGTCAGTTGCTATAATTGCTATAGCCGGGGCCGTTGTAATGCTTCTAGTGACATCACCACATCATGTTGAAGAACAATTAGATTCTGTAGAATGGACTACAATAATTTTCTTTGCTGGTTTATTTATTATGATTCATGGGCTTGAATTCATGGGCTTGATAGAGATGATCGCAGATCTAATTTCAGATACTGTGTCTCGAGCATCTGAGGAAGATAGATTGATGGTGGCTGTTTTATTATTACTATGGGTATCGGCAATTGCATCTGCATTCATTGACAATATTCCCTACACTGCAACCATGGTCCCCGTAGTAATTGAACTGGCATCTGATCCCACACTAAATCTTGCATTAGGCCCTCTTGCATGGGCTTTAGCTCTTGGTGCTTGCCTCGGAGGAAATGGCACTATCATTGGTGCATCGGCTAACGTTGTTGCTGCAGGGTTAGCCGAAGAATCTGGGAATGACATTTCATTTAATCGATTTTTCCGTACAGGTTTTCCGATTATGATACTTACACTGTTGCTATCGACAGTGTATTGTGTGGTAAGATATGCCATTGAGTGGGACAATCCAATAATTCCATTTGTAATTATTACTATATTGATTGTTGGTAGCCTATGTTTAACTCCAATAGTGTACAAGGATTTAGAGAATGTAGAGGATTTAGACTTGAAAAATTTAGATTTAGAGTCCGAATAAATTTAGAGATCGAGGTTTGGAATTACCATGGAATGTCCTGTCTGCAACCTGATAATGGATAAATCTGGATATTGCAATATTTGTGGAAGTTCAAACATTGAGGTCCCCAAATCCGAATCTTCTGATGGAGGTAATTCGATTGAATTACCCTTCGGAATAAAACAGATTGGAGATGAAAATGCTCTTCAAAGTGCTCCCGCATCAAAAGAAAGAACTTCAGAAAGAACCCACTCTGGTCTGCTTTTTGACATTAATCATACTCCTAATTCCGAAGAAAAATCAGACACTAAAAACAGCGATATTGTTGAAAATAAACCAATAAATCTACTATATGGAATAGAAGATATCAATTCACCTAGGTCCGATTGATATATTTCGGCTCTCTATGCTGCATTCATAGACTAAATTTTACACCCGCATCGTTCATATACCGAAGGTAGGTCGCACGGATGCTTTTGGTGCACCCTTGTATGGGCACATACAGGGGGAAGTGGTCG
>CETW01030312.1_pt1 | contig 72379 bp, 63 predicted proteins | sample 361381 | NCBI WGS metagenome assembly CETW01 (sample SAMEA2620570, study PRJEB7988) | marine metagenome | isolation source: saline water (ENVO:00002010), including
GCCTCCGCGATTATCAATTGTTTCAATAATTTCTTTTGCTTCTTCAATTAAAGTAGCAGTTAATTCTTCTACTAGGTATGATCCGGCCAACGGGTCAACGACTTCGGATATCTTTGTTTCATTAGCCAAGATTTGCTGTGTTCTGAGGGCTAGACTTGAAGATATTTCGGTAGGCAAACCTATAGCTTCATCGTAAGAATTGGTATGCAAACTTTGAGTGCCACCAAGAACTGCTGACATTGCCTGGTATGAAACTCGAACTGCATTATTCAATGGTTGTTGGGCAGTAAGTGTGACTCCAGCAGTTTGCGTATGGAATCTTAACATAGCAGATTTTTCATTTACTGGTGAATATCTTTCTGTAACCATTTCATACCATAGTTTCCTAGCAGCTCTAAACTTTGAAACTTCTTCAAAGAAATCATTATGACAGCCGAAGAAAAAAGAAATTCTAGGTGCGAAATCATCAACTTTCATTCCACTAGAAATTGCAGATTCTATATATTGTAAACCATTTGAAATTGTAAATGCAATTTCTTGTGCAGCCGTACATCCTGCTTCCCTCATATGATATCCACTTACAGATATTGAATTCCATAAAGGGGTGTTTTTGCTGCACCAATTCATAAGATCTGTTGTTAATCTTAATGATGAGGATGGAGGGAATATATACAATCCTCTTGCAATATATTCCTTGAGGATGTCATTTTGTACAGTCCCCCTTAATTTTTTACGATCTATGCCCAATTCATCAGCAAGCGCCACATATAATGCAAATAATGAACTCGCAGGTGCATTAATTGTCATAGAAGTAGATATACTACCGAGATCGATATCCTCAAACAATTTCCTCATATCATCAATACTATCAATTGGTACACCAACTTTACCTACTTCTCCTTCTGAAAGTGAATCATCCGAATCCAAACCCAATTGAGTAGGGAGGTCAAAGGCGACAGATAAACCCGACTGACCCTGATTTAATAAATTCTTAAATCGTATATTTGTAGATTCTGCATCCGAAAAACCAGCATATTGCCTCATTGTCCAGAGACGTTGTCTATACATGTCAGAATATATCCCTCTGGTGTATGGTGGGTTACCTGAAAGAGGATGTCCCTGAGGCGGATGATTTGAATCCAAAAGTGACTCAGGAGATGGGTGAGAAGACCTATCTGAATGTAGCCCATTGGAGTTCGTAGAACCGTCCATTGTCCCTCTGAGGGGGAATAGATGCATGAAACCTATGCTTAATCATCCTAATAATCAGCGTCTAATGGTATAATTATCCACAACCGAAATCAATTTTTTAACCTGATCTTCATCGATCATGCCTTCTTTCTCTTTTTGTCTAATATATTCTCGAGCTGAGTGGGATGTTTGCCTCTCTCCCTTTGCCCATATAGTTCCTAGTAAGGCTGAACGATGCTCTTCCGGGACGCCAATTTCTACTAGTAATCTTTTCATCTCGTATTTGTATTCCATATGTCTAGATCTGTCAAGTCTTTTTTCTGGATTTGCCGCCTGATATGATGTATTGGTTTTCTTCCTAGTTATTTTTTTGACGATTGGTTTAACTGGTTCAACTGGTTTTACTACTGCCTTAACAGGTTTTATTGCCGCAGCGCGAGCCTTTGAGGCTTCGATGATTTGTTGAGCCCGAGTACTGGTTTTTGTAACTTCTTTAACGTCTTCACTACTTTTCTCTTGAAGCCCTCTTCCCTTTTTCATTTGAGTACCCAAAATTTGCTCTTCGATAATGTTATTCTTTTCTTTTTGAGATTTCTTATCGGTATCCTTCTTCTTAGAAATTGGAGGAGCAGGTCTCGGCATGGATTTGGAAGATGGTTTTGTTAAATTTGGATCCTTTTTTGTTTGCCGCGTTGATTTATTAGAATGCTGACCACCTTTACTAAAGATATTCTTAGGCTCATTTTTTGGTTTACGCCTTCTCTGCATTCAGCACTACCTTCTAGTCTATTCTCACAAGGGCCTTTTCATAAGCCTTCGCAGAGTATATTATTCCCACGTTACTATTGTATGATCGGTACGCAGAGATGGATCTACAGAACTTAGAGACATATCTGTAGAAATTCCAACATTTAGCATGCGTCTACCAAGTTCTGCAATCATTGTCCCATTATCTATACAGAATCGCTTTTCGGGCCACGATGCTATATCTCCTCTTTGAATACACATCTTTGTACTCATATCTCGAATTCTTTCATTACAAGCTACTCCTCCACCAAGGAGTAATTCATTTTTCCCTGTGTGTGCAAGCGCTCTTTCTGCGACTTCAACACAAGCAGCGAATGCGTGCTCTTGTAATGACCAGCACACTGCACCAATCTCATGGCCTTCAGAAATTCTTTGTTGAGCGGCATTTAATATACCTGAGAAATTTAAATCCATACCTTGAACACTATAGGGTAAAGGGATATCTTCTAGGTCTGCTTCTGGATTTTTTACTAACCATTCGTTAGCTAAAATTTCTATCTTTGGACCGCCTGGAAATGGAATTCCTTGCGATCTTGCAAATTTATCTAGCATATTACCTATCCCAATATCCAACGTTTCCCCTAGCACTTGATAACGATCTCCAGCACGGGCTATTACCTGAGTATTACCACCACTGACATACAATAGAACTGGATCTTCACATCCTGTTTGATTCCTCCCAATTTCGATATGAGCGACACAGTGATTTACTCCAATAAGAGGTATATTCCAATTCGCTGCTAAAGCTCTAGCAACAGTTGCTCCAACTCTTAGACAGGGCCCTAATCCAGGTCCTTGACTAAATGCTATACCTTTTATTTGATTGGGGTGCAAATTTTCTTCACTTAACATTCTTCTTAGAAGTTTAGATGCTATATCTGAATGATGATCTGCCGCCTCTCTGGGGTGAATTCCGCCTTCATCAGGTCGGAATAGGGATGAGTATGAATTATGTGGCTCTCCATCCATATCAACAAGCCCAAAAGATAGTGTGTGGGCTGTGCTTTCTATGCCCACGATTACTTGTCTCATATTACTGTGAGTGATAGAGTACATATCAATGAACCTTTGGCAGGTGTTCGTGCGGCTCCTACTATTGAATGCTGGCCCCATCGCTCATTTGTCTTCAGGTAACCCAAATTTGCCTTTAGTTGGGGAAGAAATGAGTGATTTTTCATCATTGATATATGAATCTGGAAAAGGTCTGTTTATTGATGAAGGAGAGATTGTCAAAATTTCTGATTCGAAATCAATGGAAGATGAGTTTTCAAATCTAAAAAATGTGAAAAAAATTGATTGCAAACAGAAAGCAATCATACCCGGATTTGTAGATAGCCACACACACCTCCTATGGTCTGGAGATAGATCTAATGAAATGTCACTACGTCAATCTGGCTTTTCATATAAAGAAATAGCCAATAGGGGTGGAGGAATTAATCAAACAGTTAATTCAACTCGTAAAGCCACAAAAAAAGAATTAATCGAACTAGGTAATTCACGTCTCAGAAGAGCTTTAAATTTCGGAACTACAACTATGGAGTGTAAAAGCGGATATGGCCTAGATACTGAAAGTGAATTAAAAATTCTAGAAAGCATGAATTTAATTTCAAAGGAGAGCCCTGTAAAATTGCATTCAACTTGGTTAGGTGCTCACGACATACCTACTAATCTAACTAAAGACGAATATATTGAAGAATTACTTTCTGAGCAAATACCCGCTATAGTGGAACAGAATGTTGCTAAATGGGTTGATGTGTTTTGTGAACCCGGATGGTTTTCAGTCGAGGATACCGAAACAATAGTCAATGAAGCTAAGAGAATGGGATTAGAACCAAGATTACATGTCGATGAATTTGAAGATGGTGAAGGATTGAGATTAGCTGCAGAACTTGAAGCAATAAGTGCAGATCACGTAGCATATTCGAGCGATGAGGCAAGACAGTATGCTAGTGATTCAGGAACCATGCAAACTTTCCTACCAGGAACACCTTATGTCTTAGGTAAAAAATTGGATTTACCATTGAGAAAATGTATTGATAACAAATGGCCAATTTCATTGGCAACCGATTTTAACCCAAATTGTAGAACAATTTCTATTCCATTTATTGGAAGTCTAGCAACACATAGAATGGGAATGTCTCCTTTAGAAGCATTATGTTGTGTAACAAGAAATCCAGCAACAACGTTATTCTCAAAAGGAGATTCACACGTTTCTGGATCTATCAGAATAGGAGGGCCTGCCGACATACTTATTCTGAACTCAAAGTATGTCGACTCATGGTGCCAAATGCCAGGAGACAATCCCGTTGAAAAAATTATTTCCAAAGGTAAATTGTATAATCATATTTGATTTTTTATTCCTATGATTTGCGTAGAGGTTTATTAATTGAATAATAACAACTTATCAAAATGTAATTTATTAGATATTCCCGAATAACTCAGGCAATGGAAAAAACATCGATGAAACACAGTGTACGGTTGTCCGATAACCATAGTTATCAGAATTTAATTAATAGAAGGATAATGAAATACCCTCGCAGTACACCGATTATTAGAAAAACATATGATTTATGGGAAACATAGGGGATAAAACTCTTCATAATCTGAGATCGCTTAGCCATCTTGATGCAGACTGGTGTTACCGGGTTTTGTATGCGTTGTAAAGAGTCTGTTATAATTAATAACCCATTAACAAAGCTGATGAGCAATGGGCGAACTAGAGTTTATGGGACATGTAGTAAACCAGGATGTGTAGGTAAAATATCAAAAATCATTTCTTAACTTGAACATGTGTAAGAGAATCATTCATTTGGTATAGTATTGTGCCACATGTGCTGGGCTCGTGGTCTAGGGGTTATGACGTCGCCTTGACATGGCGAAGATCGCAGGTTCAATTCCTGCCGAGCCCACCAGCATTAACATTAAGCCAATTATGATTTTTCAAATATAAGTAATTCTTAACTTGCCTGAACCTTTTGATTTAACATTCTCAATAGATATTTCATCAACCTGTTTTGTATTACCTACATGAGTTCCGGCACATGGACATAAATCAATACCTTTGATTTCTACAACTCTAAGATTAGTTATTGAAGGAGGTATTCTATCCATGAATTTAGTATGACGCATGTTTTCATGAGAAAGAATCTTTTCACGAGACCATTCGTGTATTAGAACGTCTGACCCCGATCTCAAAGACGCATTTACCTCCTCAACTATTTCTTGTGGATTGAACTTGTCTCTGTCTGGGAACCAAAGGTCTATGCGAGTATATGATTCACTAATTTGATTGCCAACGGTTTCAGCACCGTATAATTCATTTGCTAATGCGGAAAATACGTGTTGAGCAGTGTGCATTTTTGAATTTCGATTTCTCCAGTTGCTATCAATCTGACAAGTTACTTCCTCGCCCTCATTGAATAATGAAATGTTTTCAACAGGATGTAGAATGTATTCACCAGATAATACTTCATTCATTTTTGAAACACCTGATTTTGAAGTTATTGAACCCCTATCACCTGGTTGCCCACCTCCTCGTGGGTAGCAATATGTCTCTTTTAAGAACAAACCTTCGTCAGAAATATTTTGAATTATTGTATTAAATGAAGGAGGGTTTAATCCGGGATGTTGTGTTAAATGGAGTTTTTCTTGCATTTTCACACCTCAGAAATCATGCAATAATCCATTTCTAATTGCGTAGGCTAAATTCTCTGTGACTTCGGAGAAGGATTGGTCTGTATTCATTTCAGGTATATAATGATCAACAATTTTTACGATTTTGTTAACCCCTTTACCAGGCTTTTCTTTTATGTTTCTAAGGCAAATATTGCTAGCAATTATTTCATTTGCGAGAATATAAGAAAGGTATTCACAATTTTTTAATAATTTATTTGCAGAAGTGGCACCCATAGAAACATGATCTTCTTTACCCATGCTTACTGGTACATTAGATATTGATGCTGGTGTGGACAATACTTGCATTTCAGCCAGACAAGCTGCAGAAACATATTGCAGAATCATCAAACCACTCTCAAGTCCATCTTCGTTGGCTAAGAATGCTTTCTGTTCAGTCCATTGGGGATTCATTAGTAGATTAGTTCGTCTCTCAGAGATAGATCCTAATTCGTGGGTGCAGATTGCTAAATTATCTGCTAACATAGCTAGTTTTTGCCCATGAAAATTACCACCACTAATAACATCAATTTCGGCATCAGAATTTATGAAAATAAGAGGATTATCGGTAACGGAATTTAATTCAACTAGTAAACTCTCTCTCGCTTTAATCAATTCATCAATTACCGGACCATGAACTTGTGGAGCGCACCGTAATGAGTAGGCGTCCTGCACTCTGTCGCAATCAATATGAGAGTCATTAATTTCAGAATTAGAAAGAAGAGAAAGAATTCTGGCTGCACTAACTGACTGACCAAAATGTGGCCTAGTAGCATGTATTCGAGAGTCAAAAGGTTTGTGTGAGCCCTTAATTGCCTCAACAGAACACGCGGTAGAACAATCAGCACTGAATACTAAAGTTTCCAACATATGAACTGCTTCAGCTAAGAAAGTACACATCTGACTGGTGCCATTGATTAGAGAAAGCCCTTCTTTAGCCTGTAAATTGATAAATGAATGATTAATTTTGCCAAATGCTTCATCGGGTGTTATCAATTCCCAAATTCCATCTTTTTCAATAACAAAATCTGATTCCCCAATTAATCCTAAAGCTAAGTGAGAAAGAGGAGCCAGATCTCCAGAGGCACCGAGAGATCCTATTCTAGGCACAATAGGACATATTCTTTTGTTTATTAATTCTATAATTACCTCAACAACATGAGGGCGAATACCTGAATGACCAATCGCAAGAGAATTAGCCCGTATTGCCATCATCATTAAAACGTGTTCCGGATCCATCAATTCACCCACTCCACAGGCATGACTACGAATCAAATTAACCTGCAGTTTAGCGAGATCCTGGTCATTTATTCTGACATTTGACATTGCGCCGAAACCAGTATTAATACCATAAACTAAATCTTCTGAGTTAACAATTTCAAGAATTGCATTATGAGACATTTGCATTCTTGATTTGGCGGCATTATCCAATTTTAAAATCGCTGGTCCATCTCTAATAATTATGAGATCCTCGATGGAAAGATTTTGCCCATCAATAAGCACTTCTGGTAAATTCATTAATCCTCCCTCCTATGTCATATTTTTCAATCAATTGGTTTTTTCATTCTATCTAAAATATCTTGTGAAACAATATTGGGTATAGTAACTTCAAGTCCTTCATTAAATTCCATGGCCCTCTTTATAGCATCAATTGAACCACTATTTCTAGCCCATGCACGTCTTGCAATACCATTATTTACATCCCAAGAAAGCATAGCATCGATATTATTCTGACTCCTTTCACTACCATCAATTAGCATTCCAAATCCACCATTTATGACTTCACCCCAGCCTACTCCTCCGCCGTTGTGAAGACTGACCCATGTTGCTCCCCTAAAAGAATCGCCAACGAAATTTTGTACAGACATATCTGCCGTAAACATAGAACCGTCCTTTATGTTGGCAGTTTCACGATAGGGGCTATCAGTACCTGAGACATCATGATGATCTCTCCCAAGAATGATTGGTGATTCGATTTCCCCCTTGGCAATAGCCTTATTGAAGGCAGAGGCTATTTCCCGACGACCCTTTTCATCGGCATACAAAATTCGAGCTTTACTGCCTACTACTAAATTATGATCATTCGCTTGATCTATCCAACTTATGTTATCTAATATCTGTTGCTTGATGTCTGGAGTCGCTTTTTCAGCCTGATGAGTAAGTACTAATTTTGCTATTTCATCTGTTATTTCGAGATCTGTGTTTTTCCCTGAAGTGCAAACCCATCTAAATGGTCCGAATCCATAATCAAAACAGATTGGACCCATTATATCTTCAACGTACGATGGATAAATGAATTCATTACTATCAATCATATCTGCTCCTGCACGACTGGTTTCAAGCAAGAAAGCATTCCCATAATCCCAAAAATACATGCCTTTTTTGGTTAATTGACTTATTATTTCAGCATGTTCTCTAAGGGTTCTTTGAACTTCCATTTTGAATTTATTTGGATTTTCTTTCAGAAGATTCAGAGCTTCTTCATGAGAATAACCAGTTGGAATATATCCTCCTAGCCAAGGGTTATGCAAACTTGTTTGATCACTTCCTAGATGAGGGGTGATATTTTCTTTATCTAATGCTGATAGAAGATCTACAATATTGCCATGATACCCAATTGATACGGCTTCTCTAGACTTCATAGCATTACGAACTCGAGAAATTATCAAATCTAAATCATCATATAATTCGCTTAACCATCCTTGATCAAGTCTTTTTTGTGCTGCATGAAGATTAGTTTCAGCAACTAAACAAACAGCACCACAAATAACAGCTGCTTTAGGTTGAGCACCCGACATACCACCTAATCCAGATGTGACAAAAAGAATCCCACCTAAATCATCATCACCTGAAATATTTAGATATTTGCGTGCAGCATTAAGTATAGTAATTGTAGTCCCATGCACTATACCTTGAGGCCCTATGTACATGTAAGAACCTGCAGTCATTTGGCCATATTGGGATACTCCAAGAGCATTGAATTTCTCATAATCACTTTGCTTTGAATGATTAGGTATAACTATGCCATTTGTTACCACCACTCTAGGGGAATTTTGATCGGAAGGAAATAGTCCTAAAGGATGCCCAGAATACATCACTAATGTCTGATTTTCATTCATACGACTAAGGTATGACATCGTCAAAAGATACTGCGCCCAATTTTGGAAAACAGCACCATTTCCCCCATATGTTATCAAATCATAGGGATATTGAGCGACTCTTGGATCTAAATTGTTCTGGATCATCAGCATAATTCCAGCGGCAGATGTGCATTCACTCGGATACTCTTCTATTGAACGCGCAAATATCTGATATTTAGGTCGGAACCTATGCATTGTGATATGACCTTCTTCGATTAATTCAAGCATGAATTCATCAGCAAGTAAATCATGCCATTCTATCGGAAAGTACCTCAATGCATTTTCAACTGCTAAGATTTTTTCCTTTAAAGAAAGTACATCGGGTCTTTTAGGAGCTCGATTGATATCAGAGTTAAAATTGGGTTTTTCGGGTAAATTAGTAGGAATACCTTGCCTTATTAAACGCTGAAAATCAGTTTCACTAATTTAATCACATCCTATCATTTACAATCCTATTGATTATACTGTGCAAATTACGAGTTTCGTTAGTAATTTTTTCTATTTTTAATTCATAATCATAATTATCTTCAGATGATGAAAAATTAATTCTTACATTTAGTGCTGCTGATTCAGTTGCGGCTAAGATTAGATTATTTGCGGTTCCAAGATCGGTAATGGCATTGGAATTGCAAGTTTTAGCGATATCTGGCATTTCATTCATTACTTTAAGACAAAAATGCGCAATATCTAATGGAGATTCAATAGCTAATTTATTGGCTTCATTAATTGCTAGTTTACGTTGGTTTTTTTCTTCTTCTGTGTCCTTTGGAAATTTATATGCCAACATAACTTTTTCAAAAGCTTCACAATCAACATTCGCCTTAATGATTGAAGCATCAATCCAAGATTCGGATAAATTAAGAAAATCATTTGCTATTTTATGCCCATCTATCCATTTTTCACGCCCTAGGGTCAATCCACACACCATTCTATTGAGAGCAATTCCGTGACCGAGGATCAAAGCAGCAACAGCACCACCGCCAGGAGTTGGAGAAGTAGACTCAATTGTCCGTAATACATCTCTATAATCATCGTTCATTGATTCACCATCTTATCTTCTATTGCCCACTCTATAATGCTCGAACGAGGGTCGAAATCAGTAATTCTATCTAATGATAAACCATCTATAGCGGCATTTACTAATTCCATCCTATTAGAATGTTCAGAATTTTTAACATATTTCTTCCCAGCAGATAACATAGCATCTAATGGAACTAGACCCACAAGTTCTGATCCTGTAACATAATACCCTAATTTCTCGGCTTCAGCACGAATAGTTTCAGTAACATCGTATAGTCCTGTAATATTGTGATCTAGGAGGTTCATTGAAACTTGAGCAGTGTTTTCATCAAACATCCATCCAGCAGCTTGTAAGGCCTGAAATTTTCCAGATGAGCGCAACGGATTACCATCAACATCCAACACCTTATTCCCATTTTTATCTTTAATTAATGCGCCACTAGTCCTAATAACGGAGGCAATAAAATTTGCGATTTTCTTGTCATCTGTGTTTAAATTAACATTGTAGGCTATGAGGATTTGCCTGGCGCCAGTTGCTGTAACACCCATTGAAGGAGAGAAGGAGGTAGGGCCATAATCAGGCTCCCATTCCTCTAATTTGATCTTTTTCTCCATGCCTTCATATTCGCCTTTTCTAATATCAGGTAGTCTCTTCCTTTGTTTGGTTCTTGCTGCCTCTGCATACAAGAAAATTGGTAAATTTAACATTTCAGATACTGCTTCTGCGTACCTTTCAGATAGTTTAACGCAATCAGCAATAGTTGTACCACTTAGAGGGATAAAAGGAACCACATCGACAGCACCCATACGCGCATGCTCACCTGAGTGTTTTCTCATATCAATTAATTTAATTGCAATTTTTGTACATTCAATTACTGCATCTAGTACTGCCTCAGGTTCACCGACCATTGTAACAACTGTTCTATTGAAATCATAGCCCATATCTACATCAAGAAGTGTTACTGAATGAGTATCAATTATTGGTTGGACAATCTTGTCGATAATATCCGAGTCTCGTCCTTCACTGAAATTTGGCACACATTCAATCCAACGCGACGCCATAATTTACTCCAATTCAAAATCGCTGAAGAGGGTTATGCTTAGCCATACAGAGCAGATGGATCTCCAAATACGGATTCTTTCTTCTGATTATTGACAATAATCAAAGCATTTTCTAAATTTTCTAGGGAAATCTTAGCATTTCCATCTGTAATTGCTTTCATCCCAGATTCTAAAATTAGAGATTTCAAATCTGCTCCACTAAAACCGTCTGTTTTCTTAGATATAGATTCAAGTTTTATCCCATTAGTAAGTGGGACATTTTTAGTAATAATTTTTAAAATTTGTAATCTACCTTGGTAATCGGGAAGTCCAATTTCTATAATACGATCAAATCTACCCGGTCTCAAAAGAGCTTTGTCTAGTAATTCAGGCCTATTTGTGGCCGCGATAATCTTGACATCTTTAAGTGAGGAGAAACCATCTAATTCTGCCAACAATTGCATTAATGTTCTTTGGACTTCCCTATCTCCTGATGTAGAACTATCAAGCCTTTTCGATCCAATTGCATCAATTTCATCGATAAATATGATTGAAGGTGATTTGTCACGTGCTAAATCAAAAAGTTCCCTCACTAATCTTCCACCTTCGCCGATATATTTCTGTGCCAATTCAGAACCAACAATACCAAGAAAGGTGGCATTAGTGGCATTTGCAACAGCCTTAGCAAGCATTGTCTTACCAGTACCAGGTGGACCGCAAAGAAGAACTCCCTTGGGTGCTTCAATACCCATCTTTTCGAATAATTCCGGATTTTTAAGAGGTAATTCTATTGTGTCTTTTAATTTCATTATCTCTGAATCCAAGCCACCTATTTCAGAATATCTAATGAGAGGTTTTTCGATAACTTCGCTAGTAGTTACAAGAGTGTCCCAGGAATCACTAAGTACATCAATAATTGATAAAGAATCTTGGTTAAGTGAAACACGAGCACCGGGTTTTAGTAATACGGGATCGATTCTTTGATTAAATGAAACTTGAAAAACGGTACCATTTGAACTTCTTACAATTGCATAATCACCATTAAAATCCTGAATATTACCAACTATTAGTGGTGGGGATCTTAAATTACTAATTTCCTCATCCAAACGAGATGCTCTTTTCTTCAATTGAATAACTTCATTTTCAAGAAATAATTTCTCAGTTAACAACTCTTGACTTAAAGTAGTAAGATCATTTATCTTAGCCTCTAGAAGTTCTATATTATTGTTAATTGAACGATTGAAATTGGAATCTTCCGATGAATTGGATTCAACATCAGAACCGCTTGTCACAGTGTGGCATCTAGGGATTTGTATTGATACTTACTACCCGAAGGTATGATTGCTGACTACCTATACGGATGGTCAATGGCAACCTGTGAACTATGCGGATCGGACAAAGTTACCACATTCAGAACAAAAGCCTCGGGAGCTCGTGTTGATGCCTGTAATAGGTGCATTGAAAGATTGGGTTTAGAAAAGCCAATATCAAAACCAATTGTCCCTAAAAAATCTGCCACCTCGCTTTCCAAAAAGAATAATATTATGGCAAAAGGTGAAAAAGAGTTGACCGATGATTTTCATATTAGAATAAGAAATGCAAGATCTGCAAAAGGTTGGGATCAAAGAGAGTTTGCAAGAAGAATGAATGAACGTATTAATACTGTTCAAAGAATAGAAAATGGAAGTCGACCTACTGATTCATTAATAAGAAAAATTGAGAAGGTTCTAGACATAGAATTGATGATGGAAAATACTACTGAGAATACAAGACAATTGGGATCTAACTCACGTTCTATGACCATCGGTGATGTTTACGAGGAGATGCTGAAAAGGAGAGATTAGTGTGGAGGATATACCACTCCATGTAATACATTTGGATCAAGATGATCCAAGAAAATGTTCATCGCGCAGAATGGAAAAATTCGGTTTTTGCAATTTGCACAAAGATCTAAAAAAATCCCCTAAAAGAGGAATTTTACTGGATCCTTTAGCCGGCCAACTCATTGGACCAGATGAACGAAATTTGATTGGAAAAGGAGGTGCATTGGTTGGACTGGATTGCTCTTGGAAACAGATAGATTCTTCGGTTGATTATCTTAGCAATAAAACTAGATTAGATAATAGAACATTACCAATAGTTCTCGCTGCCAATCCTGTTTCATGGGGTAAACCAGGTAGGTTATCCAATGTTGAAGCATTTGCTGTAGCATTAATTCTATTGGGGAGAAGAAAACAAGCAGAGAAAATAATGAAACCATTCAAGTTTTGTGAGCAATTTTTCACACTAAATAAAGAGCCTCTAGAAGCATATGAATTAGCAAGCAGTAATCAGGAGCTTGCTAATGTCCAATGGGAATTTTTTGATCGTCCTTAATAAAAATTCTAGCGAACACCGGAGCCGGATGCAATTTCATCATCTGTTGTTAACAATGTTACATTGCCCGATTCGTCTTCTGCAGCAAGCATCATTCCTTCAGACATTACCCCTCTGATTTTCCTTGGTTTTAGATTCGCAACAAATACTACCGACTTTCCTACTAATTGTTCGGGAGAATAATATGATTTTAGTCCTGCACAGACAGTTCTTGTTGAGTTGGGGGAGTCTTCAATAGTAACAACATATAATTTGTCTGCATTAGGGTGATCTTGAACATCTAATATACGACCAGTCTTCATTTCTACTTTCATGAAATCATCAAATTCTATGTAATCAGCCCCTTCTTCTTCGGATTCTGCCAGCATAGACTCATTCTTGAGTATTTCATCTAAATCTAATCTCTGGAATAGAGGTGTGGGTTGTTTATTAGACCAATTTAGATCTGTTTCAAAATTGCTAGCATCATCCCATAATTGATTGCATGCCTTTCCTGCTTCTCCCAATTGACTCCATAGCCGCTCAGATTGGAAAGGAAGGAAGGGGGATGTCAAAATTGCAAGAGATTTACATGCTCTCCAACAAGCAGTAAGTGAACTTAGAGAATTACTGCGTTCTTTTGAATCTTCAGCATTGATATATTTCCATGGCTCAGCCTTCTGTAAATATGCATTACCTGACTGAGAAATATTCATAATATGTCTAAGAGCTTCCTTAAAACGCTGTTTTTCCATAGATGAAATAGCCTCAGATATACATTTTCTAATATATTGATAGAAATCATCATGATCTGAATTATTATCAAATTTCATTAGAGGATTTTCTTTTCCATTTTCAGATAATCTTTGACTTAATGTCATTACACGATGGACAAAATTGCCATAATTTCCTATTAATTCATTATTTACTCGTTCAACAAAGTCTTCCCAGCGGAAATCGGTATCGTGACCTTCTGGCATATTTATTGAGAGATAATACCGTAGAGTATCAGGATCATATCTTTCTAAAAATGCAGGTAACCAAACACCATGCCTTCTAGATTTGCTAAACTGACCTCCTTGTAACATTAGATATTCATTAGCCGGAACATTGTCTTCCAAATGTAATTTCGAATCCGAGTCTAGGGTCTTATTCAGACCCATAATTATTGCAGGCCAGATTATTGTATGGAATGGAATGTTGTCTTTGCCCATGAAATAAAGGTGTTTCAAGTCATGACCTTCTTTCTTAATCCACCAATTTTTCCACGCATTTTTCCCATCTGAATGGTTTTGTGCAAAACGTTCAGCCCAGATTTTAGAACATGTGTAATAACCTTGGACTGCTTCAAACCAGACATAAATTCTTTTTTTATTCCATTCTTCCTCATCTATTGGGATTTTTATACCCCATTCAATATCTCTTGTAACAGCTCTTGGCCTCAAACCCATATTCAACCAATTCTGCGTCATTGCCCTAACATTGGGCTTCCATATTCTCTGTTTTTTAGATGCGTGGTCGGCTAAATCATCTTGAAAAAGATCTAATCGATAAAAAAGATGATCTGTGTCTCTAATCTCAATTTTAGCATCAGGGTTTGTTTTTGAACGAGGGGCCAATAATTCGTTTGCCTCATAAGTGGCGCCACAGGAATCACATTGATCGCCACGGGCATCGTCTTCACCACAATGAGGGCAGGTACCAATTACATATCTATCTGGCAAAAAACGAATTTTTCCTTTTGAATCAATTTCACAATATTGCTGCATTGTTTGGAGTTCAAGCATTTTATTTTCATATAATTGAGTGAAAATTTCCTTAACTATCTCTTTATGTCTTTTATCGGTTGTTCTATTATACAATGACCCACCATATTCTATGCCCCTAGAATCAATATTATCACTCCATGAACAGCCAAGACCATCTAAAGCGCGTCTATTAATCTCATGAAATTCATCAACAACTAACTGTGGCGAGATTCCTCGTTCTTCCGCCGTAACTGTAATAGGAGTTCCATGCTCATCTGAACCACTACACATCAGTACTCTACGTCCTCTGGCTCTCTCATATTTGTACTGGATATCGGCCGGTAAACAATTCCCTGCGACGTGGCCTAAATGTAAAGGACCATTCGCATATGGCCAAGCCATGAAGATTGTAACATATTCCAAAACTGCACACCCGCTGACAAATAGATAAGTTAACGTGCAGCATCTCTATTTTGGATTTACTTGTTACTATACCTCTAATGATCACATATTTATGTCAGCGTCTTTTCCATTGGGGTCGGAGCACGAACAGTCGTGATACACAAACATATCTTTCTGCGTCAGAATCTAGGCTTGGATTCAGAGGTGAATTCACTTTGAGTACATGGACACTAATCATTGCTTATGCCACTCTTGCATTGGGAGTTTCTTTCCTTTGCAGTATACTAGAAGCAGTCCTGCTTTCAACAACACGAGGGCATATAATAAGCATGGCTGAAAAGCACCCTAAGACCAGTGAGTTGTGGATAGGTTACAAAGACGACCCTGAAAGGCCATTAACCGCAATATTAACTCTCAATACTATAGCACATACTGTTGGTGCCTTGGGAGTTGGAACTCAAGTTGAAAATCTTCATCCAGGAGAGTATGGTGTTGCAATAGCTTCCGCAGTTCTAACTATTGGAATTCTTCTTTTATCTGAAATACTTCCTAAGACTATAGGAACTTTGTACTGGAGAAAAATGACTATTTCTTCTGGATATATGCTAAAGACACTGATAATCCTTTCATGGATTATTGTTTGGCCTGTTGAAAAAATTAGAAGTATGTTACCAGAGGTACAAACTGAAACAGTAACTCGTGATGAATTAGCAGTATTAGCCGATATTGCTGAAGAATCCGATATTATTGAAGAAGATGAAGAAACTGTTATACAAAATTTACTTCGATTGAGAGATATAGAAATTCAGACAATAATGACGCCGAGAGTTGTTATTACATGTGTTTCAGCAGAAGAAAATATTAGACAAGTAATAGAAAGAATACCGATAATGGTATACGGACGTATGCCTGTTTACGACGGAGATGTTGATAATATCAAGGGATTGGTACTTAGAAGTGAAATTTTAAGACGTGCAGCAGCTGATGATTTTGAACCTAATATGATAGATATCTCTAGAAAAGTACATAGTTGTAGATATGATGACTCAGTTGATAAAGCCCTAGATATACTTCTAGAAAATAAAGTACAATTATTGGTTGTCAAAGACGACTTTGGAGGAACTGTAGGTTTGGTTACAATGGAAGATATAATCGAGACCCTACTTGGTGTTGAAATTGTTGATGAATCAGATCAGCAAGCCATACAGGAAGGAGTTGCACATGAAGACATGAGAGAGCTCGCTAAGATGAGAGATATAGAAAATGGATACGACGAAGAGTGAATTATTCTACCTGAAGATCTGAGAAATAATCCTCAAGGGATTTATTTAACCAATCTTCCGAGACATTAGCCGGGAGATTGAGCCATTGAAGGCCTTCAATATTTGTACCTATTTTATTTAATTTATTTTTCATTAAGAATGGTAAAGGAGTTCCATCACAACCTGTTATTACGATTTTACTAAGATTTTCTGTATTAGCTAATTGCATAAGTGAATATTGTTCCTCCACTTCAAGACATAGTGCTTTGCAGGATAAATTAGCTATTCCTAGAAATGAACCCCCTGAAATCTGATTAGTGGACAGGCTTGGACAAGCTCCTTCACAGGAACAATCCAAAAGAGCTATTCTTTGAGAGTCACCAGATGAGCCAACTAAATTCTGAATATTCAAATGGTGCCTACGGAGAGAAACTCTTGGAGTAGTTCTGGAAATTAGAAATGCTATAGAAATTGATGTCAGAGCTATAGTTACTCTAATGCCCTCAAAAACAGAGGGGAGAGTCAGTATTAATATACCGCCACAAATCAAGAAAATCCTTGTTGAGAAGTAACTTTTTTCTTTTTCAGAAAAACCAAAAAAATTTATCAAACTGACCGATAAAGTGGAAAGAAAAGTAATTATTATTATCCAAGAAAAACCACTAGCCAGAGAAAAAATTTCTTTAGCATCATAACGATTATTGATTCCATCGATTGATTCCAATCTGGAAAAATGATTTATGAATTCTGGTATTGATATAAACCATGTTACGTAAAGTATGAATGGGATCATTAGAACACTAATTAATAGGTAGGAATTAAGCCAGATCTTTTCTTTCTTTGTTAAACCTGATAATGTAAATCGTCTTATTTCATAACAAATAATTGGCAGAATGGAAACAACTGAAAGAATAAGAATAGCTGTCCATCTTATTTCTAACCAGTCATAGGGGCCATAGATTGAAAGAGCTGAAGAGGGTGTGATTATCGACGTCCAAGTATCCAGTATATTATCAACATAAAATGCCCAAATAATGATTGCAAAAAGAAGACTCAGGGAAGAACGAAAAAATAACTTATTAAGTTCAGAAAAATGCTCGCTCAATAATGGATTACTTACCCTAGAAGTACGAGACATTTCACATCACATCATGAACTGTTTGTTCTGCTCTAGCAGAACGAACTGTCCTATAGACGCCATAAGCGGCCCAAACTGAGATGAACCAAGTTACACCTACAATAAATGGATGTTGGGTGCCAGCAGCTGTCCAGTTAACGGCTATAACTAGAGCAACTAATGATATGAAAAATCTCCATATTCCCTGAGGATAGGCTAACTCTGATGCAAGATATTCAGGACCTGTGCCATATCTACGCTCCATAACCTCACGTTGAAATACAGCACCTACAATGAGAGCTGTTAGAGATGTCCAATAGTATAAGTTTCCTTTTGCGAATATTTCATCCGAAAGTGCAGCTTGTCTTTCCGCTTCAATTTCAGCATCACTTTCTTCTAAAACAAATAGTGTTTCATAATCTCCCACGGCTATTGTTCTAGTTTGCAAAGATGCTTCATTATCATTTTCGGCAATTGTACCAGGTGGATGTATGGAAAATGCCAATATATTCCAATAATCATATTCATTAGGTATCCCATCCCCATTTACTGAATTTCCTACAAGATTAAAATGGACAGTTGCAGATCCTTCTGAAGGGGCAGCCCAACTAATAATCCAAACACCATTTGTCGTATCACTTTGAGAAATTGCTTCAGGATTATCTTCAGCGATGCGAATTTCCTCACTAGAGTCCCAAGAAAAATTCCCTAATCCATAATCAGTTAGTAAAAATCCTGCTTTTGTATTACCATCTTCACCGGCCAATGTAAATGAATCGGCAACAGTAATAGTCATCTCATATGAAGAACCCAAATCATACATAACAGGAACACCAGAAATCATTACTACTGCCCTATCACCAGGCACCCCGCTTCCGTGACAAGAACAACCATATTTCGAAGTTTCATTATTATCTGAATTAAGATATGGAGGGCCTTGGCTGTTAGCAAAAGCTGGCAAAGCCAATAGTCCAACCACCAATATTGTGATGAAAAGTCTAGTAGGCCGCCTTGTCAACATCATCCCTACTCACTCTTCTCTCATCACATCGTTTCATAATAGTTGCCAAGATGTCTCACAAAAGAGACATAGAAAATCATAGTTCCTTAATAGCGGAGTTGAGTTCATTCATCATTTTCTTACCATCTCCAAAAAGCATCATTGTTTTATCCATATAGAATAAATCATTATCGACGCCAGCGTATCCTACTGAAAGGCTACGCTTTATGATTACAACAGTATTTGCCAAATCCGCATCTATAATCGGCATTCCTGCTAATGGGCCTTGATCTGTTCTAGCCGCTGGATTACAAGTATCATTAGCACCAATCACTAAAGCAATGTCCGCCTCAGGCAATTCCGGATTAATTTCATCCATCTCAATGAGTTGATCATAAGGAACATTTGCTTCAGCAAGAAGTACGTTCATATGACCAGGCATCCTTCCGGCCACTGGATGAATAGCATACTTAACTTCGGTATCGAATTTCTCTGATACTAAATCAGCGAATTCTTTTACTTGATGTTGACATTGACTAACCGCCATACCATATCCCGGAATTATGATTATTTTTTGTGCCCCATCAACCATCATTGCTACTTCATCAGCATCACTGCCCACTTTAGTGCGAGTAACTTGTTCTTTCTCAGAACCACCGAAAGACTTGAACAAAACGTCTTTGAGTTCACGATTCATTGCCTTGCACATAATGAAGGTAAGAATAAGACCACTAGCGCCAACTAATGATCCTGCTACAATTAGAACACTATTGCCTATTATGAATCCTGTGAATGCTGCTGCTATACCAGATAATGAATTTAGTAAGGAAACTACAACTGGCATATCAGCACCACCTATTGGAAGAACAAGTAACACTCCAAGTAAAGATGATAATCCTATTATTGCGTACAAATAATCTGAATTTAGTGGATCGTTAATTGAAACATAAATTAGAACTAAAACACTCAAGAATAGTAAGGCCTTGATTGGATTAAGCCAAGCGGGCCCCCAGGTTGGTGTACGAATCCACTTGCCAAAAATTTCAACCCCACCTTTGAGTTTGAGCATAGCTAGTAATGAGCCTGTAAGAGTCATCCAACCTACTAATGCAGAAAGCCCCGCAGCCACAACAACAACTTCTAACTCTAATCCAGTTGGTAATAATAATTCATCAGATTCTATGTATTTCCAAGATTCTGATAAAGCCACCAAGGCTGATGCTGCACCGCCAAAACCATTGAACAATGCAACCATTTCAGGCATACCTGTCATTTCAACTCGTATTGCCATGTATAATCCAATTAGAGAACCTAAAAGCAAACCTGAGCCGATAAGGATCCAACCTTCAATACCATCTCCTAATTGCATCTCAGCGACAGTTGTTAGAACAGCAACTAGCATACCCATTGCCCCAAGTTGGTTTCCTTGAGGTGCAGTTCTTGGATGCCCCAACTTCTTTAATCCGAAAATAAAAAGTACAGCTGAAAAGAGATAACCAAAACTAATCCAATCGCCAATCACTACTTATCCCTCCTCTTTTTACCGGCTATCATATTCAACATTCTATTGGTTACTGCAAAACCACCGACAACGTTAATCATCGCAAGAACAACAGCGAAAAATGCTAGAATACCACTAAAGAGAGTATTTCCTCCGTCGAAGGCAACGTTTGCACCAATAAGAGCACCTACAATACTTATTCCAGAAATTGCATTGGCGCCACTCATTAAAGGAGTATGCAAAGTTGCAGGGACCTTAGTAATCAATTCAAAACCCAAAAAAATAGAAAGTACAAAGAGAGTTATAGAGCCAATAAGAATTGCAGGATCCATTATATCAAGCCTCCTAAACGAGTTTGTTTCGAATGAATTTCTCCGTTAGAACAAATCAACACACCACCCATTCCAGAAACATAGAAATCGGACCCCTCAGGAGCTCCAACGAGTACATCATCATCTTCCGAAAGTGCAATTTCACCATCCTTCATTATTGAAATTATGAATGTAGTTAAGTTATTTGAGTACAACATAGAAGCAGTATTTGCTAAAGTCCCTGGAAGATTTTTGGTGCCAATTATTGTTACGCCATTTGGTGTTGTGACAATTTCATCTACCTTGGTATCTTCACAATTACCCCCGACATCAGAATTCATATCGACTATCACTGAACCCGGTTTGAAATTGGCAACCGCAGTACTTGGAATTGTTATTGGAGCCGGGCGCCCAAAAATCCTTGCTGTTGTAATAATTATGTCAGCATCACTAGCAACTCCACACACAGTATCGTTTACTTTCTGAATGAAATCAGGAGTTAGGGGTTTAGCATAGCCTGATTCGTCTTCAAAGTCATCCATTCCATCCACTTCAATAAAACGTCCACCAACAGATTCTATTTGTTCCGCTGCCGATTTTCTTACATCAGATGCATAAACTACTGCACCCAGCCTTTTCGCTGTAGCAATTGCTTGAAGACCTGCAACTCCACTACCCATTACTACTACCTTTGCTGGCCTAACAGTTCCCGCAGATGTTGTCATCATTGGAATTCCTCTGGCTACGGATGCTGCACCTAAAAGCACAGCCTTGTATCCTGCAAGATTGTCTTGACTTGAATTAACATCCATTGATTGAGCCCGGGATAATCTACGTGGAATCATGTCCATTGAAAGTAGAACTATCTTTGCATCAAGACACTCTTGTACAATCTTAGGATTGCGAAATGGATCTGCGACACATGCAATTATCTGCCCTTCACTTAATTCTGAAACATTAGGAAGATGGATCGATATGACTATTGGCGATTCAATCGCCTTAGCACGGTCGACAATTATTGCACCATTATCTTCATATTCAGAATCTAAGTAACTAGCTCTAACACCTGCACCGGATTGAATAACTACTTCAAAACCTGCTTTAGATAGTTTTTTGACTGATTTTGGCACTATTGCCACTCTATTTTCACCATCTGGTTCAGTTAATACTCCTAGTCTCAAGGCTATCACGCACCACCGAATGAGCCGTAGGCTCAAACGGGATGAATGACTCGAACCCAACCAGATTATTGAATCAAACGGATAGTGTAGTTCCTACACTTACTCCAAGATGCTTTGAAGTATAGGCTTACTAAAGGCTAAGGTTCGTCTTCTAACCCCAAGTACTGAGGCTATCTAATGGGAGATGAAGGAGAGAGAAATATGCGACCACCGATACGAGTCGCCGTAACTGGAGCAGCAGGAAACATTGGATACGCCTTGCTATGGAGGATTGCAAGTGGTGATTGCTTTGGAAAAAATCAACCAATAATACTACAGTTGCTAGAAATTCCACCAGGTATGCAACGTCTTGAAGGAGTTGTAATGGAATTAAGAGATTCAGCATTCCCACTGCTGCATGATATCATTGGAACGGAAGATTCTAGTTTGGCCTTCAAGGATGCAGATGCGATTTTCCTAGTTGGTTCCAGACCTCGTACAAAAGATATGGATCGCGCTGATCTTGTCGCAGCCAATGGGCCAATCTTTGTTGGACAGGGAAAGGCGATAAACATGGTAGCCTCAAGAAACGTAAAAGTAGTCACAGTAGGAAATCCTTGCAATACTAATGCACTTATTGCCTCAGCTAATGCCACAGACATACCCTCTCAACAATTTACAGCAATGACTCGTCTAGACCAAAACCGTGCAATGGGGCAAATGGCCCTTCATGCTAACGTTACACCCGCGAAGGTACTTGACGTATTTATCTGGGGTAATCACTCCAACACGATGTACCCTGACCCTCGTTTTGCTACTATTGATGGACGGAAGGCAACGGATGTTTTTGATAGCGAGTGGCTACAGGGACCATTTCTTGAAACTGTCGCAACGCGCGGAAAGGCAATAATCGTATCTCGAGGAGCCTCTTCTGCTGCTTCAGCGGCTTCGGCTGCTGTAGATCATATGCGTGACTGGTGGCAAGGATCTAATGGCCGTATTGTATCAATAGCACTTCCCTCCGAGGGCTGGTATGGAGTTCCTAAAGGATTAGTTTTTAGTTTCCCATGTACATGTGAAGCTGGAAAAATAAAGGTTATCGAAGATTTACCAATTGATAGTTATACACAATTAAAGATAGATGAAAATATTGCTGCATTACTTGAAGAGCGAGAAGCTGTAAGTGATCTTTTGTGATGATGTGTTGAGTAAACTATTGTTAATTTAACAATTCACTATAATTAGCCATATAATTCATCCACTAGTTGCTCTTGGACGATTCAATGAGTACTTTACGCCGCCACATTCATCTAGAACATGATGGCAAAATACTGCTTGTTGATCTTGAAGGTAATGGACCAGCAATACCGCGTATGGGGAGATATGAAGGAGATGGTTTTTCAATACGGCTACCCACACCAGAAGAAGCCAGTAAAATGGGGTTAAAATGGGAAACAAAAAGAATTAATAAATTTAGATTGGGATCTGAAATGAATGAAGTAATTGTAGCAACACCACAAATTCCTTGGCCAGAAAAATGGGCATGGAAGGATGCTGTAATAAGCGATAATCAAGTTGACCCCGTTGCTCGAGAGTCAGTTTATAGAACTCTACATAGAGTCGTAAGTAAGGTATGTGTAGTAAATCCTGAAGGAATGGTACTATTGGCTAAAGTAACCAGAGGTTTTTTCACAGGTTGCTGGACTTTGCCTGGAGGTTTTGTGGACTATGCCGAACATCCTCGAAAAGGTGCCGAAAGAGAAGCATTAGAGGAGTTGGGAATAAAAATAAAAATCCCAGACCACATGGGTGAAAATGGCACACGAACTGAGAAAAAACAAGATACAATAATTAGACAAGAAATATTCACTCCTGATGGGATATGTTGGCTTTCTTTTACATACAAATGTGAAGCAGATATTGCGGCTGAAGAAATTGTACCAAAAGACGATGAGATTGAAGAAGCAAGATGGTTTACCAAAGAACAAGCCTTAGGAATTGCAGTTTCCACATTCGATATAGAAGCGATTGAAAAATTACTCTAGATTACATAAAAAATGGTGGGCCTGCCTGGATTCGAACCAGGGTCAAATGCTCCCAAAGCATCTAGCATAGGCCAGACTAACCCACAGGCCCGTGAGTAGTTGATCCAACTTACCTGACTTTATGGAGTTGACTAAACCCAGCGCCATGAATCTATAGAGCAACGAATTACAATACCCTGCTCCTCAGCCATACCCATTATTTGATCAAAAGTAGGGCTTTCAATACCTTGATTAGAAAGATTCTGAGATATCTTTTCCTTTTTCATAATACCATCTTCATCGGTAGATTTTTTGAGTACTGAATGAATTTTTTCAACTCTATTTTCAGATTTATAAAAATTATTTTTTATTTTTTCTTCTTCACTCATTCTTTTCTTAATTTCAGTTAAAATTTCAGTAGGTATATTTGCTTCAGAAACAGCTTCGGCCAACTTATTTGAGTCGGAAAATGATTTCTTCGTTTTCAAATTATTTGATTCTCCGCACATATTGCATATTGCTTTTTTTCCATGAAATGAGCCAAAGTGATTACCACATTGGCAGATTATAAGCAGCCAACGATTTTCATCTTCATTCACATTGACTTGCAGATCGAGAAGGTTCAATAGTTTGTCTATTAATTGCTGATTTTCAATTAAACATAATGATGAAGTAAATAGCTATCCGGCTATTGTGTCTAAAGTAATTGTGGGAGTTGGATGGCTTGGTTTTTGTTGCTTATTTTTGTTGTCAGTAAATGAATTAATAGAAGATCAAACAATGACTACAGAAGTTTGGGCTTATCTTCTGTTAATGCCACTAGCGCTTTCTTTAGCATTAAGTTCAGAACCATTCTGGCTAAAGAAAAATACATTACAGAATAATCATTTTAAAGAAGAAAATTTGGTTAATGAAGAAGGAGAAAAAGAGGCTCCTAACCCAGAAGAAAAAGGTTTTGATATCCCGATTATGTAGAATGAATTTATTTCAAGCGAAGAGTTTCGAGGTTTGCTGGAGCATAAGTCTGAACTCGAAATTCATCTCGTAGACCTTGTCTAAAAGCATTACATGTCTTAGGATCACCATGGTGGCAGATGATTTTTCTGGGAGTCGGATTTAATGCTTTGACATATTCCATTAACTGTCTTCGATCGGAATGACCACTGAATCCATCAATCGTAACAACATTACAAGAAATTGGAACCATGTGAGTTTGTCCTTTATCCATAAGTGGCACCTCAGCGTGACCTTGTTGAAGTCGTCTCCCTAGAGTTCCAGATGCTTGGTAACCAACGAAGCAAAGTGTGTTATTTGTTTCAGGAGCCCAATGCTTGAAGTATTCAATTATTGGACCTCCAGTCATCATACCAGATGTTGCTAGAACAATACAAGGAGAGGGGTCATAAAGAATAGATTCCCTTTGTTCGCGACTATCAACTTGCTTAAACCAAGGAGAATTAAATGGGTTTTCGTCACCCCCTTTAAGAACTTTAGAACGTAAATCTCTATTTAGAAAATCGGGATGGCTTGCGTGTATTGCAGTGGCTTCTGAGATCATACCATCAAGCCAGACAGTTACAGGTTGGACATCACCTGATTTGAATAATTGATCAAGAGCAATCATAACCTCTTGCGAGCGACCTACCGCGAATACAGGACAGAATATTTTCCCACCGCGAGAAAGGGCGAGGCGAACTAAGTCTTGAAGTTCTTGAGTTGCATCTTGTCGATTTGGTTGAAAATCTTGGGGACCACCATAGGTCGATTCTATAACAAGAGTCTCTACTTTAGGAAAACGAACTGTAGCAGAATCAAATAACCAAGATCTTTCATATTTAATATCCCCAGAAAAAAGTAATCTATGTTCAGAATTACCTTCTCCTATTTGCATATATACACTAGATGACCCTAGAATGTGTCCTGCATTCTCAAGTGTTACTTTAATGTCGGGCGCGATATCTGTTTTATCACCCCATCTAACATCTACAACATGCTTTATGCATTCCTGGATATCTGCCTTAGAATAAGGCGGTTCACTACCCTCAGCTTGATTTACTTTGATATAGTCCATCTGAAGTAGGGTCATTAAGTCACGAGTTGGAGCGGTACAATATACAGGACCTCTATAACCGTACTTGAAAAGAACTGGTAACATTGCAATATGGTCGACATGAGCATGGGTAAGGACAATGGCGTCTAAATTGTCCAAAGGAAGTAATTCTGGGGCATTGAAAAATGGTTGGACTTCATTACGATTCATAGTGGGTTTGGCTCCACAATCAACCAAAACTCTTGACTCATTAGTCGTGATTAGGTGCATTGCTCGTCCAACTTCTCTGTATGACCCGAGTGCTGTTATTCGAACCCAAGGTTCTCCAGGGCGTTTAGGTCTGTAGATTCGAGTTCCAAATTTACGTAGAAGATTTCTTCTCTCTTCAGCTAATTCCTTACGATATCTACGTATGTCATGTTGAGTGCGACTTTCAAATGCAGGTGCTCTATCTACGGAAACTAACCAACCTATCTCATCTCTCAGATTCTTAATATGTATTCCTTTTGGACCAACCGCTGCAGCGGGATCATCGCATTCTAGTGTGACTTCAGATAAAGCAGGATCAAGCCAAATATTTCTCACTTCAGCTTCGGCTGGAATGATCTCATTCACCTTTTGATGTACTTTCTCCTCATCGGCTAAAATTTCAGGATGGGGCCTTACTACAACTCGCCTTTTAACAGTCTTAGCAATCTTAACTGTCAGAGATTGGCCCGATCCTGAAAACGCCTCCGGTTTTGTTGTAATAATTGCAATAGATCCTGCTTCAAGATCTACTTCATAGTCTACACCATCTGGTACAAGTTGTGCGACTTTCTTTTTCACTTCTGATAACGTCAATCTCATTTTCGCTCACTCCTGAGCACTCTCCACCCTTGTACGACCCTCTAGAGAGGATGTTTGGCACAATGCCATGGAGTGTAATCAAATATTGGAAAGTAATTTTTCTACTTCTTCTTCTGAAAGTAATTGAAAGCCCTTTTCTTGAGTTATTACGGCTAAATCCATACCGTTTCCGCTTGCAGCGTCCCTCTGGGCAGACGCTAATAGGGCCTTAGCAGCTACTTTTAGTGCTTCCTTTTCATTCATACCATGCTTAAACTGGTCTTCAAGAACACCATACATGAATGGACTACCTGATCCTGTAGCGCAATACGAGTCGGGAATCGCCCCTCCTGCTGAGTCAATGCTGTATACACTTGGTCCATCTTCATCAACACCAACAATTAGTAATTGAACATAATGAGGACGGCCTACAAGGATATTAGCAGTAAGGGTAGCAGCACCTCTAACAGTCATTGATTGATTACGCTTCAACTCGTATAACCTTAATTCAGCGGCTAGAGTTCGAGAAAGTGATTGGGCATGTCCCACTAGTCCGGCTGTAGTTAGAGCAACATTATTGGAAATTCTGAATAACTTTTGAACGCTTTTGTTAGCAATAAAATGACCCATAGTGGCTCTGTGATCAGCACCCACAACAACCCCCCCGTCGAATGTGATTCCTACAGTGCTCGTTCCTGTCTTTACTACATCGCCAACCGCACTCATCTCAAATCAACCTGCTTGGGATACTTTCCCAATAGTACCTACTCAATTCCGGCCCCTTATCAATCCGACGGGAGAAGTAGATGAAAGAATGCAATCTACCTATACCGTAAGATTGACCGTTATTTGACCGTATTACTCAAGGAGCATGAGTGTTGTCGGCTGTTTGTGAGGAAGCAGGAGAAGGACGCGCCTCGATGGATCGAGATGCCAAGTATTCCGGATAATCATACTTCTAATGGAGTTGATGTCGGACAAAATTATCACGATCTTGGCGAAATATACTCGGATGCACCGGTGTCGCGTGGAAAGGGCGATGTCATTGTACATAGAGCAATATTAGACGATATTACTGGAATACCAGAAATTCTAAACTGGGTTTCTGATGGCGATGTTGTGATTATAGAAATGAGTAGGTTAATGACTGCTGAAACTGAATTAAAAATTGCTATTGAACGTATTCAAGTATTTGTTGAAGAAGACCTATCAGGGATGGTAGTTAGATTAGGTCAATCAAGATTATTGTTACTGCCATCTGAATTTGCAGTTGCAGATAGAACTGTATCACGATTCTGAGGTTTTGGGATGGAAAGTATTGTTCATCAACCATGTCCAATCTGTCATTCAAATGAGGGGTTAAATCTTATTGTAAATATTTCAGAAATACCATACTTTGGAGAACATACAGAAATGACTATCGTATGTAATTCATGTGGTTGGAAAAATACTGACTTTATTCCCGCCGAAGGAAAGAAACCAAGTGCATGGTCAATTATTGTTAGTAGTGCTGATGATCTGGCAACTAGAGTAGTTAGATCCTCTTCCTGCACAGTAAGATTAGTTGAATTGGGACTAGAAGTTGAACCTGGCGATAACGCAACCGGATATGTTTCTAATGTAGAAGGGGTTTTCAAAAGATTTGAAGATGCAATTGGAATTATTTACAGATCAGCATTATCAGAAGGAGAAAAAGGGAAAAAAGATGTTGAGGCATGTGAAGAACTTATAGGAAAAATCAATTCAATTAAAAACGGGAATTCGAGTGTAGAATTATTGCTTCTTGATCCCATGGGACATTCGCAAATTCTTCATCAAAAGGCTAAAAGTTGGGATCTAAAAAAAGAAGATATTGCTAATCTATCATTAGGTCCACAAATCCCTGTTTTCGATAGTTCAGATCTAGATGATTCATTCAAGATGGCCACATAATGGACAGAAATCTAAGTCTACAGGTATTTTAGCGCTACAAGAGTCACATACTCCATCAATGAGAGTGGTAGATTTTACCTCGCCTTCCTGTACAACCCTGACTGGAGATTCTCTCGTGACAAAAGGATCAGCTATATTTCTAACAAGATCTCTTCTAGCGCGATATTCTATACAAGACTGGATCGAATACTGGATCTGCTTAGTTATCCTTTCACGCTCTTTTTCGTCCCCAATTTGCGACACATCATCAAGACGATTTTGTAGCCAACGTTGGAAAATCTCAATCTCTGACTCATCACTCATAAAGGTTCGAAGATACTCTGAGTCAAGAACCTGACCATTTCAAATGTAGATAAAATTGGATTATTATGATATTTTTAATATTTCTAGACTATCGATTCACTAACAAAGACAAAGAAGGAGGTTCGTCTCGAGAGTACGAGTAAGATGGCCAAAATACTCATGAAATGGGGTGGCGGGCTAATTACAGATAAGAGTAAATTGATGACTCCCGATATTGAAAAAATGAAGCATCTATCTCAAATGGTAAGAGATTTATCTGATTTGGGTCATTCAATAATCATTGTTCACGGTGCAGGATCTTTCGGGCACATGAAAGCAAAAAAATGGCGTCTTAAAGAAGGTAAAATTGAGTCTATTGAAGATAGTCAATTCGATGCGGTGTGTGAAGTAAGAAAAGATATGTTAAGATTAAATGGATTGGTAAGGAGTGAATTAGAAAGTTTTGATTTGAAGACTGAAAGTCATCCGCCATCTGATTGGGCTAATGGTACGGGTCCGGAATTTACTGGTTCTATTTCGGAATTTATGAGTCAAGAAAAAGGATTGATTAAGACTACATTTGGTGACGTAGTAGATTGTGAAAAACCTAAAGAATTTGGGATATTATCAGGCGATGACATAATGGTAAGATTTTCAAAGGAAATAGAAGATATTACACATGCTATTTTTCTTTTGGGAGATGCTGAGGGTTTACTTAGTTCACCACCGGGTAATTCAGATTCAAAATTAATTAGTTTATGGAAATCCGGATCAGTATTAACTGGTGATCATGATTCTAGAATAGACGTCACCGGGGGGATAAAACTGAAAGTTAGCAGCGCAGAGAAGATTTCTGAATTTCTTAGTGATGTTTGGATGATTGATGGCAGGAAACCAGAGAGAGTTATAGAATTGATTGAAGAAGGTTCCACAATAGGCACTAAGATTGTAAATGAGGCATGAGAACTAGTTAGAAACCCATTTTGATTATATGTAGGCTTCATTTCGCGAGAACAGATTTCAATGTCTTCTGATCAAGATTACCTTGTTGATTACAATGAGGAACAGGCTGAGATGATGGAAGAAAATTGTCTTGCACTTGATACAAATGATAATGTCATTGGTTGTGTATCAAAATTAGATTCACATCGTAAAGAAGGAATTTTACACCGTGCATTTAGCGTACTCATTTATGATTCACAAAACCGTTTGCTTGTACAACAAAGATCGGGGGAGAAAATAACCTTCCCTAGAGTTTGGGCCAATTCATGCTGTAGCCATCCCTTGGATATTGATGGAGATCCAAAAGATATCAATTCATTAAAGGAAGCTGCAAGAAGAAAACTGGAGCAGGAATTAGGCATTTCAAGATCTACTACTGAAAAATGGAATTTTAACCATATTGGACGATTTGAATATAGGTGTAGATGGGATAAAGAATGGGTAGAGCATGAAATAGATCATGTCATGATTGTGAAGGCTGATTGTGAAGTTAATTACAATAAAAATGAAATCCAGGCTATCGACTGGTTAGATAATCAGCAATTAAAAGAAATGATGACACACAAAGGACGTTGGAAAAATCAACTCATAGCCCCTTGGTTTGAAGCCATAGTGAGGGAGTTTCTTGATGACGGGAATGCAAATATCGATGATATCATTAAATCACCAAAGGATGAAATTATAAGATGTGGTGAATTAATAATTAGAGATAAAAGTGGATCTACTGATAATTTACTGAAGACCTTAGGAGTACACAGAAATGTGGTCGAAGGTGTAATCCAAGATAATCTTTCTAAAATAAAACAAGATAGATTGCGTGGAGCAATGTCGCATCTTTTCAAGGGAGGGGGTAAGAGGCTACGTGCAATACTCCCATACTTAGTAGGAGATGCAGTGGGTAATGTACATGAAGGACATTATACCCTTGGCGCATGTATAGAGATAATCCACAACTTCACCCTAGTCCATGACGACATAATGGATCAAGACCCAATAAGGAGAGGGTTGGATGCAGTCCACATAGCATATGACGACCCCACGGCTATTAACGCAGGAGATGCGATGCTGGCTTTGGGTTTTGAAATGTTAGCAGATAGTCCTAATATAGACGATTCGCACCTTCGTCATGTCGTCAGCACCATAGGAGAAATGGTAAGAAGAGTAGCTGAAGGTCAGCAAGAAGACTTTGAGTTTGAAGATAGAGAAATTGTATCAGAGGAAGATTACATCGCTATGATTGCAGGTAAAACTAGTGCAATGTTTGAGACTTGCTCTGAAACTGGAGCAATTCTTGCAGGAGCGAATAAAGAAACGGTACAAAATATGGCATCATGGGGACTTAATCTTGGATTATGTTTCCAAATAATGGACGACTACATAGATATGACTAGTGACACAGAAACACTAGGGAAACCAGCAGGAAGCGATATAATACAAGGAAAAAGAACTCTAATCGCGATACATGCTCTAGAAAGTGGTAATGAATTAAAAACATTCAAGAAATTGTTCGGAACTGAAAATGATCCTAAGGGTGAGTTGAACAATGCTGTAAAGGAACTGGAAGAAAACGGATCGATTCAGTATGCCATGGACAGGGCTATGCAACACCATCGTATAGCACATGATTGTCTCGATAAATTAGAACAAAGCGCTGCTGTAGACATACTAAGAGATATGACTGATTTTCAATTAGTAAGAATAAACTGATTATTAATCAGAATAATTCGCTTCTACAGGGACTTCAGGTTTGAGACCCTTTCGTTCACGTATTTCACCAACAGTCTTATCGAATAATGAAATTGGTAGTATTTCAAAACCAGCATTTTCAGTATTCCATACAGCACGTCCTTGACTAGCCGCACGTATGTCATTAGAGAAACCAAATGTTTCGGCCACTGGCATCTTACCGATTACTGAGGCTGTTCCGCCGTCTACTGGCATATCCTCAATTATTCCACGTCTGTTAGTAACTTCTCTGGTCACACCTCCAATTACGTCATTAGGAGCATCAACACGAAGATTTTGCATAGGCTCAAGTATTACCGGTCGAGAACGTATCAAAGCACCTTTACATGCATTCCTAACAGCAGGTATTGTCTGAGCTGGTCCGCGATGAATTGCATCCTCATGGAGTTTAGCATCTACTAATCTTAACATTACTCCCATCAAAGGTTCATCTGCGACAGGTCCCTTTTTACAGACTTCATTGAATCCTTCAATTATTAGTTCTCTAGTTTCATGAAGATTTTGAATACCCTTGGTGTCATTTACCAGAACATTAGTTCCATGTATGGCGTAAATCTTCCGCATCAAATCTTTTTCCATGCCGAATTCAGCAAATTTATCTCCAACGGACTTGGCATCTTTATTTCTAATTGTTCCGTCTCCAAAATGACCTTCGCGGAGTGCTTGAACAACTTCTGGAGAAAGAGGCTCGGCCTCCAAGTAGAAACGATTGTGACGATTTGGTGATTTACCTTCAAATGGTCGTCCAGAATTATTAGATTCAACGGACTCTCTGTAAACTACAATTGGCTCACTAACCTTAACTTTGATACCCTGCTCTTCTTCAAGACGATAGACTGTAATTTCAAGATGCAATTCACCCATTCCAGCAAGAAGCGCTTCACCTGTTTCTTGATTAGTCTTAACTTGTAAAGAAGCGTCGGATTTAGCAAGGCCCTGAAGTGCTCCTATGAATTTAGGTAGATCTTTCATAGCCTTTGGTTCAACAGCAACAGTAACCACCGGTTCTGAGTAATGCCTTATCGCCTCGAATGGTTCTGCATCTTTGTCACGCGCGATAGTTACACCAGCTGCTGCACTCCGTATTCCCGTAATGGCTGCAATATTTCCTGCAGTTACTTCAGGAACTTGTATTCGATCACCACCTACCATCATAGCAACTTGTTGTACCCTCTCCGCTTTTGCTCCACCAATTGCCCACAGAGATTCTCCGTGTTTAATAGATCCAGAATAAACTCGACCAACTGCTACTTCTCCTGCATGAGGGTCCATCCAAATCTTGGTTATCATGAGAGAAAGAGGTCCACTAGAATCACATTCCATCATGGCCTTTCCTTCAACAGATTCTAAATCTCCTTGCCAAATATTAGGGATTCGATATTTTTGAGAAATTAGAGGGGAAGGTAATTGTTCTACTGCCATATCAAGCAATACCTCATGGACTGGAGCTTTTTTGGCTAATGCTTTTTGATCATCGGCGGCACAATGCTCAAAAATATCCTTGAAATTTAGGCCTGATTTTGCCATAAAAGGCATTGACATACCCCAGTTATAGTAGGCCGAACCAAAAGCGACCGTTCCATTTTGTACTGACACTTGCCAATCTTTCCTCACGTCTTCTGGAGCGAAAGTTGAGATTAATTTATTCACTTTAAGAATTATTTTTTCGAATCGCTTCATCATTTCAGGACCATCAATTTGTAATTCATTGATGAGTCGATCTACCTTATTTATGAATAAAACTGGCCTGACTTTCTCCTTCAGAGCTTGTCGGACTACAGTCTCCGTCTGAGGCATTGTTCCTTCCACTGCACATGCAAGAATGATACAGCCATCAACAGCTCTCATGGCTCGTGTTACGTCGCCACCAAAGTCAACGTGACCAGGCGTATCAATGAGATTGATCAGATAATCGTCATCACCAACTTTGTGAACCATTGATGCACTTGCAGCATTAATTGTAATTCCACGAGCGCTCTCTTGCTCATCGAAATCAAGAACTCGGGATTTTCCGGCTAGATCCTCAGACATCATTCCTGCGCCAGCAATTAGATTATCTGACAAAGTGGTCTTTCCATGGTCAATATGTGCCGCAATGGCTAGATTGCGAATACGTTCACGCTGATGCATTACTTCTGTCGCTCTTGCGATATTGTCTTCCTTACGACCCATTGAACCACCTTTGGATAGGGCAGCGACCTAACATTGGTTCATAAATCCAATTGTATCACTTCGTGATACAACCAAGTAAGAATAGTAATTGACAGTTATCAACGAGCAGACGCCGCAATACGCTCAATCTCGTCCTTCTTACCAACTGCAAAGGAACTTACATCTCCTGCTGCTGCCTTATTAATTTCAGAAATTATTCCTTGTTCAAGAGTTCTGGTACTCTTTGCGGTGGCAGAAGCACAACCTTTTGATAAATTTCTAAGAGCCACATCTAATCTACGACTTGGAGAAGAGTCCACAGCCTTTGGCTGACTAACTGCTCCGAATTTAATCCTAGTTGTTTCTTCACAAGGTGCAGAATTAACAATAGCATTTATGAAATGTTGAAGTGGATTTTCACCAGTTCTCTCTGCTATACTATCTAGAGCGGATTCAAATGCTTTAGCACAATGTTGTTTTTTACCACTAAATTTGCCACTGCGCATAAGATTATTTATGAATCTCTCAATAACTGACAATTTGGCCTTTCCAAACCAAGCGTTAGCATGGCGTCCACCACTGTGTGGAGTCCCTATTGTTGTCAAATTAATGTAAGGTGCCAAACCGGGATCCCCACAGACAACCTCAGTAGCATCCCACTTTCCAAAAACCATAGTTCCAATGCCGGCAATTGGAGAAGGTTGTTGCGAATCTGCATCTGACATGATATCACCTAACCGGTTTCTCTTTTCTTCCTCTAACCATCTCATCTAAAGATACGCCGTTTACCTTGATAACCTTGAATCGGACACCTGGTAAATCCCCATATGAACGACCCATTCTACCACCTATTCCCTCAACAAGAACTTCATCGTGTTCGTCTATAAAGGAAATCGCTCCATCTCCGGGAGCGAATGCAGTTAGTTTATTACCAGTTCGTATTAAAGAAATTTTCACCGCCTTCCTGATTCCGGAGTTAGGTTGTTTGGCTTCAATACCGACTTTTTCAATAACGATTCCTTTTGCTTGCGTAGATCCTCGCAAAGGGTCATGTTTGAGTACACCACCTTGACGTCTCTTGGTTTCACGATTCTTAAATTTACGCTCATTCCATCGGAAACGCTTGCGATCCTTTTTCATCTTAGGCCCAGAGAATAGTCCACGACCCAAACACAATCACCTCTAAGGAACGCCCAGCCGACCTACCCCCCATATAAGAGAGTGACGGACTCACCCTAGGTGAGGGGTTCAACCGCTCTTCCATCACCAACATTCAAACTTATGACCTTGTGCGTGTACTTGATGGCATTCAGGGATCTGCTTACAGGTGCTGAAATTATTACTGATGAAGTTAGTGTGATTCATGGAATTTATGAAAAATCTAAGTCCGCCAAACATGCGCCTCTGGTTTTTGAAAATATTATAGAATCTCCAGGACAAAAGGCTGCAGTAAATATTCTTGCTCGCGATAGATTATGCAAACTATTTGACATAACTCCGGGTGAATTGATTGATACCCTGGCATGGGCGATGGAAAATCCCTCAGAACCACAAATAGTTGGACCTAGACAAGCTCCTGTAATGTACCAAATGCAGACGGAAGTAAATCTTGAATCTCTTCCTATCCCATGGCACTACAAAGAAGATAGGGGACGTTATCAATCGGCTTCCGTAATTATTGCACAATATGGAGGAATTAGAAACATGTCATTCCATAGACAATTCGTTAGAGACTCGAACCATACAGTTTCGAGATTTGTACCGCGTCATCTCAGGACTATGACAGATAATGCTCATGCTAATGGAGAGGAAGTAGCAATAGCGGTAGTAAATGCTCCCGATGCTGTTGTTCTTCTGGCTGCTGCTATGTCGTTTGAACATGATCTTGATGAGTTGACTGTGGCTGCTGCTTTGCATGAAAGACTGCATGGTAAGCCACTTGAATTAGTGGAGTTACCAAATGGAGTTCTGGTCCCAGCCGACGCAGAATATGCAATGGAGGCGAGAATAACATTAGATGTAGATGATGAAGGTCCTTATGTCGACATTACTGGAACGGTTGATGACGTGCGTAAAGAGACTGTAATAGAATACGATTCAATTTATTATAGAAAGAACCCAATATTTCACGCACTAATACCTGCAGAAACAGAGCATCGAACACTGATGGGACTTCCAAGGGCACCTACAATTAAGGCCGCAGTTAACGAAGTTGTTCCTTGTTCAGATGTTTATATGACAGATGGAGGGAGTGGTTGGTTGTCTGCAGTTGTGGCCATTAAACCGCAAAAGAAAGGAGATGGGATGCTAGCAATTGAAGCAGCATTAGCAGGACATAAATCAATGAAATCGGTGACCGTAGTAGATACAGATATTGATTGCTCAGATCCGATAAGAGTTGAATGGGCATTGATGACTAGATGGCAACCTGATGAAGATACACTAATTCTATCAGATCAAAAAGGATCTAGCCTAGACCCAAGTAGAGGCAAGGATGGTCTTACAAGTAAAATAGGCATTGATGCCACAATACCATTCGGAATAGATCGCTCACCCTTTGAAAGCGTATTGTGAGGTGTAGGTTTGCCCAACAAAGACATCGGTGCGAAATTACAGCATCCAAGAAGAAGTCTTGGAAACAGGCATAGAAGTCAGGCACAAAAATTTCTATCAATTAGTGACTCACAAAAATCAAATATTGATTGGGCGGAACAAAGTGCAAAACAGGCTGTACTTCATGATTTTACACATCCAGAAAACTGGAGAGTTTTATTAAATGTTAAAATTGCTAGAAATGACCAAAATGGCATAAAAGCAGTACTCCAAGATCTTTTTCTAGTACTTGGGAGAGATCCTGAATTACTAGAAAAAATAGATCAAATGGATTTAGTAATTAATGGGAAGAAATTGTTTGAATCTGCTCTAAAAATTGATCCACTAGATCCTGATGATTGGTGGAGTTCTGTCCAATCAAAAAAAGATGTAGAATCATTCAGAGAAAGAGTCCTCAAATTAGATTTTAGAGACCCTCGTGCTAATATCCTATTTGCTAGAAGACTAGAGCGTCTACTAGATGGAGGTCATGAAGATATGTATCTAGAATTGAACTCAATACTTTTGTCACAGAGACCCTCGAATCATGAGGCATGGGATAGAATGGGGAAACTACATGAGAGAAGGAATGAGATGGATAAGGCTTGGTTATGTTATGACCAAGCTGAAACACACATGCCTTCGTCTAAAGCAAGAGAAATGTTTCGCAAGAGAATGGAGGACGGCATTGATGGTAAGAAGAAGAAATCATGGCAGGCACCTTCTATAGAAAGTAGAATGGAATTTTTGCAGAGAATGGAAAAAATGGCATCAAAACCAGAGATAAAAGAAGATTTAGAAGAAAAGGTTGGAAAAGAAGAAATTTCTGAATTTGAAAGAGCAGTTGATTACTTTGAAAATGGTAGGATAAATGAGGCATTCTTTATTGCTAGAAGACTGGCTACACAAGGCGACAATGGTGCATTAGAATTAGCTAAAAAAATAAAATTGGAGATGGATGAAGATGACTGAGGGCGATTTTGTTTTGGCTTGGGTGATTCCAAAAGGTGACTTCGAAAGCACATGTTGGATAATGGTAAAACATTGTGAAAGAGGATGGGAACTTCCAGGAGGCAAACTTAATGAAAATGAAGCAGTCGAAATCGGGGCTTTAAGAGAAGTTTGGGAAGAAACAGGATTACTTGGGACAGCTGTAGCAATAGAATCAGAATTAATTGAGAAAGGACATGTAGTATTGATCAAAGTAGATGTAGAACCAGATCCTTATGGATGGAATTCTGATGATTCAAGAATTGATGAAGTAGGGTGGTGTGTAGAGTTACCTGCCGACCTACATTGGGGAGAAGAAGAAATAACCAGAATTTTGAATCATGATTGGAGTAAATCAAGAATCCTCTCATCTTGAATTTGAGACTTTTTATCCAATAAAACTTCAATCCATTCATATTTTGAAAGGGCTTCTGACGCATCAATAATTAGGCCAAGATCTGTTCTATCAATTCCTGAAACGTCTTTACATAAATATGGAAGTATATGTTCAACCACTTCAATTATATCTTCAGGATTAGATGCCACCCATGAGGATCCAGGGGACTCGCGAGGTTTCGCATTTTCTATACGATTACGCATTGAAGGCGCTGATTCTTCAATCTCATTCAATGCTAAATCTAACCATTCCAAACTGGTTACTAAAGCCTCAGTTTCAAGATTGGATTTCAAAAATATTTCACGAGCAGACCAAAGATGCCGCATTGCGGGGTCCAAATCGGAAATTGAAACCAATATTCTAGAAACTTCTAGTCGGGATAAAGCGCGTATCTCGTCAGGATGACCACTCGCCTTACTTATTTCCGAATGTACAGCCATAGACATCATTATTTCACCATTATTAGAATGCCAAGCAGCAAGATTGAGTAAGGCGACGCCATGTAAAGAGCTTCCAGGGATCATCGCATTGAGACGATCTACACACCAGCGTAATTCTTGACCGGTTTTTGTGTTATCTTCAACTGAAATGAGGGCCCTTTCGATTCTGAGACGAATCTCAATTTCAATATCTCTCTCTGATTGAGATCTTGACCTATGCAATAGTTCTTCAGAGAGTACTTTTGCCTCAGATAATTCACCTTCCAATAACATTTTTTGCATAGAAATAAAATCTCTCTGGAGATTACTTAATTCAGACAATACTTTATCGGAACCTTCTGAATCATGTAGTAACATTGAGAGTGCGGAAGAAAGATTCTTTGATTGTGAAAAATCATTCATGTAACCACTCTCTTCAATTAAATAGCGAATAAATTCAATTTTCTAGAGATTTTAATGCTTCAGAGTATTCGTTTTTGATTTCGTTTTCTCTGGATTGAAGCCTCGCTAGATGTTCTTCTATAGCGTTTTTAGAATTGACTAGGTCTGAATCTAACTCTTCTCTATTCTCAACTTCAAGTAAAATACCACCAATTGCTCTGTATACTGAACGATCTGGAGACTGAGATTTTAATGCCTCTATGGTTACTGAAATTTCATTACTTTGAGATGTTAAAGTTTGGATTTGAGAACGTACTAATTGAAGTTCTTGTAGCAAATTTTGCAGATTACCCTCGTCAACCATATTCACACCCACTCAATATTCTGTCTTCAATGCCTCGTCTGCCGCAGCAATACCACGCATAATAGTGTTCCACCTAGCGCGAAGATCTACAAAAAAGTCGGCTGACTCATTTATTACAACTAGATCTCCTTCGCGAGAAACCTTAGCCTCGGTAATCATTGATGATTCAAGTGCTGATGCATGAGGATGTGATATAGAAAGAGAGATTGTAATATGATCACTCTTCTTCGGATTCTGCATCAATCTCACCTGCAGCTAACTTACGCTCATATTCAATGGCAGCCTGCTGAGCAATAACTGTCATATCTGTAGCAGTAGCACCTTCCATACCTCTGCGAATAATCCTGTTATTAGCATCAGTAGCCCTTGTGAATGGTTCCCATACTCCACCCGTGAATTTGTGGCCACATTTTTTGCACTCCCATATACCTGAAACTTTTCTAGTTACCTTCTGGTATTGACAAACTGGACATGTGTAGTTACGAGATTTCTTTTTAAGAGCGGAGCCGGCTCTTCTTCGAACGCTTACACCATATCTAGGTCCGAACTTTGCAGTTGCTCCAAGTTTTTGAGTTCTTTTTGCCATTCTAATCACTTACCTACTGCTTGATCAATTAAATCTCTAAGTTCTGAACATCTAGATCGGGCTTCACTCATGATCTCTGCGAATTCGGCCGCCGTGAAGATCCCCTTTAGACCCTTCTGCAATGAATGGACATGATCATCATCACCTAATGTGATATGTATCCTCTCATCTCCACCTAATTCTTCCTTCTTATCAGTATCATAAACAAACCTTCCGCCCACTTTATGGTAAGAGCACATTATTGGTGTTTTTGAGACCTCTAGGGGCCGATCTTCACCGGCTTCAAATCTTTCTGCAGGAATAGTTGCATTTTTTAGAGCCGCAATTGCAGCTAGACCAAAAGCATCGAAAAGATTACCATCATCTGATAATGCAAATAAATCCAATATCACTTGCCATGCCTTTTCACCAGGAATTATACAAAGATCTTCTGTATTAATACAACCAGATTCTCTAATACCTCGATCTACAACTCTCCCGAGTTCAATTGATTCGGGACTTGGAGGCCCCGGTTCCCAACCCCTTCCTGCAACAGGTCTAACCTCAGCACTACACATTAATCCGCCCTGATTAGGTCTGTCTGGATAAGGGGTCATTATCTGGAACTTGACACCAGCAAAAACAATTGTATCACCCATTCTAACTCTTGCTGACCCCTCGGCTCTAGGTAAGCAATCGACTTCTAATTCTACCTTTCTGCCCTCAAACCTTCCACGACCATCGTGCCTCTTCCCTTCCTTCGCCAAATCTGCTAGATGAGCCCTGAGAAGTTTAGGTACAAGTGGAATAGACATCACTCATCACCTCCCTTTAGAGCCTCAACCATGACTTCATGGATTACCTTAGCAGCACCCATATTGTAGTCCCAGGCCTCTTGGAATTGCTGAGGTGAAAGATCACCGTCCATCTGAAGAAAAACTAATTCTCCAGTATTAGGGAGTATTCCCATTGGAAGATCTGCTTCTCCGTAGTTATCTTCCTCTTTATTGAGGTCACAAACCACTACATCGTGAACTTTACCACTGGCAACCGATACTACTAGATCAGTCATAGGTATACCTGCATGAGCTAAAGCTACTGAAGCGGCTGTTATTCCAGCACAACGAGTTCCTGCTTCAGCACAAATAATTTCTATTTCTACACGTATCTTACTTCTAGGGTACAATTCTGTTAAAACAACACTTTCTAGAGCCTCAGCCGTTACTTTAGAGATTTCTCTACTTCGGCGATTGAAACCCGGTCTGATTCGATCAGTAGTAGAAAAAGGAGCCATGTTATAGCGGACATCAAGAACTGCACGGTCCTGACGTTGAATTTTTCTTGGATGGGCCTCCATTGGACCATAAACGGCTGCAATTACATCATTAAGCCCCCATTTCATTCTAGCAGACCCATCAGCAACTGGAACGACACCCACCTCTATTGACATTGGTCTGACTTCGTCGATTTTTCTACCATCAAGTCTTATGCCATTTTCATCAATACACTGTACGTCCCCATATCCACCCATTAGACTACACCACCGTATTCTTCGATTTTCGCCTGTTTGAGAAGGTCATTTAGACTATTTCTAGCTTGTATTATGCCACTGAGATCGCCGTCTAACCAAACTCGACCATTGTCGGCTGCAATTAATCGGCATTCTGTATCTTCCTTTAATTGACGAAGGTTGTTACCACCACGTCCAATTAATCGACCAAGTAGATGTGGATCAATTTCCTCTACGCTTCCAGATCTTATCGCACGCAAACCCATTCCTTTCATCGTAACAACACTAGAATGGTTTTCCTCTACTTCTTGCACTCTGCAAATTATAGCATCTCCAATATCTAGTACTTTCCTAATACCTCCGAATTCAGCCTTTGCAGGTCCTAAACTCATTGGAAGTATTGCATTAAAGGGAGCCCCTATGTCTACAAACCATATGTTACTAGTACATCCTTCAATGTAGCCAATAACAAGATCGGATGGCCTAGGCATAAATGCTGTTCTTCTAGGTTCTATAGATACAATATTGCCCCTTTTGTTCATTTTTCCTTGCTTCAAAGCTCGAAGGCGCCCATTGATGGATAAAACACCATGGCCTGCTTCGAACTCCCCCGAATCACCCAGATCTTCTCCTGGGGCGACAAGCAGGGGTGCTTGTCGGGATCTGCGCGGTCCGTCCGCGCCCTTGTCTCCACTCATGTTATCGGGCCGCGCGACTCTCCTCCCCCTCATAACCGTTGATGCTTACACCTACGGTGTATTATTACTAAGAAATGCCTATAATTATTCAATTTCCTTGACATCAAGTCCAGAAGTACGTTTGGCCACCTTACTGATGAGGTCATTCTTCATACCCCCTGGGCATTCGACAATACATGCCCAAGAACCGTTTTCTAGCCATTCTTCTCTCAAAATCATGTCTCTGAGCATCTGATGCACCCCTCCATAGTCTTTCCCTGAAATTCTAAATGCAAGTTTAACTGTAATAAATTGTAAAGGAATAAGTGGTCTTATTGCTTTGACAGCATCGGCTACTTGCCTTTCTACAGATAAAAATGGGTCTATGCTAAACCTAGCTTCATCTAACGCATGTTCTATGCGAGTTGGAGGATGTGGGCTTCTAGTCTTGGGATCTGTTGCAGTTGATGCGATTGAATGTATAACCTGCTTTTTTTTGTCCTCTACCATTTTCTTTCTCTGAACAGTTGTCAATTGTATTGACCCCTCTCTCAATATTTTTTCCACACATGTTTGTAGATCTGATGACGAAAATGTATTGATGAGCGCATCCTCAGTGGGGCGATCTCCAGCCCTTACATCTGACCAAACTTCATCGGTAGCTAACATATCTTCGAAGTCAACACTATCTGGGTTTAACTTCCACTTAGATACTAATTCAGAATCCACCAGAATTTCAAACCGATTACCCCCCTTTTCAAGGCGGGCGATCACTGCATCGTCGAGACTGACCACGAACTGCCAGACGTAAACTAGCCCTTAGAGCAATCGGGATTAGACATCAATTAACTTTACCAAGATGTTTCATAGTTTCATCGCGGCTTAACTTAGAATATCCATCACCGTTAACAATTGCAATTTCCACCGCCTCATTATTTAGATCTTCATCTATTGAATCTCTTAAAGCCCCAAGGCCAAGTTTTATTGCAGCATTTTGAGTCATTCCTTCTTTCCAGTTTTCCTCGAAGTAATCAATCACAGTAGCACGACCACGCCCAATTGCCCCAGCATGGTATGACTGATACGCTCCAGAAGGATCCGTTTCATACAAATGAACACCATCAGCATCAACTCCTGCTATAAGTAAAGCAGTACCAAATGGCCTTGCACCCCCATATTGGGTAAATGATTGCATATAATCACACATTTTCTTAACTAATGTAGTTACTGGAATTGCATCTCCATAAGTCATCCTATTAACTTGACATTGGACACGAGCGCGGTCGACTAATTGTCTAGCATCAGCAACAAGTCCGGAAGTAGTAAATCCAATGTGGTCATCGATCTGATACATTTTCTCGATAGAATCAATAATTACAAGTTTACTTGAAATTCTCTTATCCACTATTAGGACTACGCCTTCTCTAAACTTCAGGCCTACAGTTGTAGTACCTCTCTTGACTGATTCTCGCGCATATTCAACCTGATACAATCTCCCATCTGGTGAAAATGTTGAAACTCCATGATCATATCCACGTCCACTCGGCTGCATTGTTATCGGCTCAATGCCGAGTCACCCTCTTATCAACCTTAGTTGTTAGGAAGTATATTCAATCCATATTGATTTACTAATCAGGTCATGCCACAATAGGATGATTCATGGGTTCAATTGCACTCGGAACTATGTGCGAGTAGCTGTGTTGTCATCAGGAGGTAAGGACTCAACATATGCAACATGGTGGGCTATTATGCAAGGTTGGGATGTTGAATGTCTAGTGACAGTACATATAACTGGAAATGATTCAATGATGTTTCAAATGACAAATACAGCCATGGTTTCCCTACAAGCATCATCTATGGGAGTCCGGTGGTTACCAGTTCTATCTAATGGTTTAGAAGATATAGAAATCGATGATCTAAAAAAAGCACTGAAAGGAGAAAAAAACTCATTGGAGGCTTTTAATTCCATAAAGAACGAAATTAACAGTATAAAATATCCTGATGATTTAGAAATTTTTTCTGGGCCAATAAATGTAGATGCAATTGTAGTAGGCGCATTGAGATCTGATTACCAGAAAACCAGAATTGAAAGAATGTGTGAAGAACTAGGAATCATATCCTATTGTCCTCTTTGGCATAATTCCGCAGAAGAACATATGAATTCATTGGTCACCAATGGATTTGATGTTAGAATCGTAAGTATATCTACTGATGGAATGGAAAATTACTGGTTAGGTAGAAAATTGGATCAAAAATCACTTGATGAACTTATTTCTTTGTCGAAAAAGTTTCGTTTTAATTTAGATGGAGAAGGTGGTGAGTTTGAGACTATTGTAGTCGCAGCACCTCATTTTCGGAAAGAAATCCTAGTGTTCGGAGAATCTGAATGGGATAGAGTAAGAGGTGTATGGAATATCACTTCAGCATCACTAGAATAAAAAAAAATGAGAAAAAATTGCTTCTTCCATTGCCGCTAGCCTCAAGGGGGGCTGTCGATTCGAAAGGACACGGGGAACGTCTTGACTGTATCACCATTAGACTACAGATATGGCCGACAAGAAGCAAAGGATATCTGGTCTAGAGAAGGAAGGCATGCACGTCAACTAGATGTCGAGAGAGCTTTAATTTGGGCGCATTGTAAGTTGGGTCGAGTTTCTGCTGAACACTATGATATAATTGCAGATATATCCGATCCAGGAATTGTCACAGCAGATAGAGTTGATGAGATTGAGGCTGAGACAAGACACGATATTATGGCCTTAACAAAGGCAATGGCTGAAAAATCTGGTGAAGCCGCTTGGTGTATTCATCTTGGTGCCACAAGTAATGACATAGTTGACTCTGCTGTAGCACTACAAATTCGCGATTCAATAAATATTCAGTATGAAAGTTTGAAAACATTAATCATAACACTTTGCGATTTGGCAGAAAGAGAACGCGATACTGTAATGCTAGGGAGAACACATGGACAAGCAGCAGTACCCATTACATTCGGGCTAAAAATCGCTGTTTTTGTCGACGAGTTTAGTAGACACTTGACTCGATTGAAAGAATTAGAACCTCGAGCAATTACTGGGAAATTTCTTGGAGCCGTCGGGACCGGCGCTGCTCAAGGCGAGAATGCTAAACAATTACAGAGTTTAATACTAGAAAATCTAGGACTCACTGTCCCAGTAGCCACAACACAAGTTGTTGGAAGAGATCGCTACATAGAATGGGTTGGATGGATGGCAAATGTGGCTGCATCAGTTGAAAAACTTCTTCAAGAAGTAAGAAATCTACAGCGTTCGGAAATCGCTGAGGTTGGAGAATGGTTTGATGTTGAGAAGCAAGTTGGATCATCGACTATGGCACATAAGCGTAATCCGATTACTGCAGAAAATGCTTGTGGACTTGCGCGTATTGTTCGTGCTATGATTATTCCCTCCTATGAAAATGCCCTATTATGGCATGAAAGAGATTTGGCAAATTCATCAAGTGAACGATTTACTCTTTCGCATGCAATGATTCTTCTAGATGATATTCTGGAAAAATCTAATCGAGTTATGAGTAAGTGTGTTGTAGATTCTGATCGAATGTTAGCTAATATCGAATCACAAAATGGTCTAGTGATGGCTGAGAAGATAATGCTGGAATTGGTTGATGAAGGAATCCATAGAGATCGTGCGCATGAAATACTGAGGGCCGCATCCATGATAGCAGTAACCGAAAATAGACACCTCAGAGACGTTTGCGGAGAAGATCCAGAAATTAAATTAGTATTTTCTACCGATGAATTAGATGAGTTATTTGACCCATCTAGCCACCTAGGAGTTAGCGGAGAAATCATTGATGAAGCAATTGCTGTGGGCAGGGCAATGATTGACTAATCATTGTTCAAAGGCATCTTCAATAAGACGATCTAATTCTTTTAATGCTAATTCATCAGGATCCATTAGTAAACTGGGGTTTCGCGCTTTACCATCATATTCGTAAGTTAATTCGCTGTCATGGAAATTATCTTTGGTGCGTAAACGAAAAATAAACCAGATCAAAAAGAAAGCAGAACTGACTAGAATCAGTTGAACTGTAGTCTCGATAGATATATCCATGTTAATCGGTAGAGGTTCTAGTCTTGATTTTTGCAGATCGAGGATTTCCAATACTAAGTGGCATAGATAAGTGACGACGATTGGAAGCAGTTGGTTCCGCCCAAGTATTTAATTCGAAATCTATTTGTTTTGTTAACCAATTTTTTTCGATTACTTTGCCACAAGAATTACAACGTAAATTTTGATTAGAACCAATAGATTTCGTTGCCTTTCCACAACATAGTGGTCGTGATTTTAATCTTGGAGAATTATTTATCACTCTTATGCGTTCTAAATGGTATGAGTTGTCAATATTTTTTAGTCCAACAAAATCAATAATATCACCAACATTTAGTTTACGTAACATTTGATTCACAGGCCCTGATTCCTTGAATGCAACTAAATCTTCACGTTTTCCTGACGAAAGACAACTAATTTTTGCGTGACCTCCCGTCATTTCAATTGGTTTAGACAAAATAGTAGCGCGATGATATCCTAAAATATGGTCGTCACTTAATTGATTAGTTCGATGTATTGCAAAGGATGAACAATTTTCAACATCAATCCTTTTTTGAAGAAAATTGTGAGCTAGTAATACTTGTTCTTTAGTTGATCCTCTAATACCATAAAGTACAGGACAAGGAGTTCTAGGTGCAATGAGAGATCTACCCTTTGTTGGATCTCTATTTGCGAAGGTTCCTGGAACTTTTTCTTCCATATCAATAATTGATTGGTTACTAATTTTACGTTCAGAACCGAATAAAATATCTTGTCGCCAAGCAATAAGTTCCCAAGTAGAATCCGTTTTAGGCTCCCATGCTATAGCACTCGTAGAACCAATTACCCCCCATGCAGATTCTTCACCAAATAAGATAATGTCACCAATTTCAGAAAGTCTTTTTTTGAGATCAACCTGTTCTGTTACTGCTTCCCAATACATAGATTGTGGCAATTTTTCAATTGCTAGAACAACAGAAGGAGATGCTTGAACTCCATTTTTTGGATGCTTCTTAATTCTACCACTTAATTCAATAATCCACTGATCAATTAGCGAAGAAATTTCATCTAATTCATTTGAATCAATAGATACTAAAGAAGAAAGAGCCGCATTACCACGAGTTCGGCGACTCGCAAATGGCCAAAGTCTTACTAATCTTCTTTCTTTTTCTTCAAAAGAAATTATCTTTTTAGTCAAAATTGACATTAAATTGTTGAACTCAAATGTCGTACATCCCATCTCAACATGATCAGTATCATCCATACCGATTCTTATTTGAATACGATTTTTACCGCTCAAGCGGCACCCTCCAATATCAAATCTACAACATCAGCCAATCCTAATTCTGGATCACATCTAAAGCCACGAACCCCGAAAGAAAATGCCGCGGCCATATCAACATCACGATCTCCCACCATAACTGAGTTCGATTCATCCACTCTATCTAACCAATCATCACCATATCTAATATCTATTGTATTGAAATTTCCTTTAGACGCTGCATCTATCAATTGACGACCTGCTTCTAGCATGCCTGGATTAGGCTTACGTGCCCAGGCACCCTCCCAAGGTGCATAGGGAGAATATAATATCAGATCGAGATGGGCATCTTCATCTTCTTCAATTAATAAATTTTTAATCTTATCGTGGATTTTCTCTAAATTTGACCTATCCCATAAACCACGGCCAAGTGGAGATTGATTTGTTACGACTACTACGCGAAAACCTGATCGTCTAAGTTGACCTATTGCTTTCCCTGCATTTGGTAATATTTTGACTTCTTCTGGTGAATTTACATATTCCTGAGAACCTAAATTAATCACACCATCTCTATCTAGATATGCTATTCGACCGTCCCATTCAGATTTACAAGGAAGATTATTCAGAACTAAACGGTCTTCTAGTTCCGCACCATCACGGTGAGGTTCTAGCATGTTAATCACTTTCCAATATTTGCCTTAGCGGCTTCTTTGATGATATGATTGATAATTAGTTGGAGATCCTCGATTCGTTCCATTGATTCAGAAGGAACTATGACGGCGACATCAACAATCTTAGCTAGTTTACCACCATTTCCTTGCTTGTAATTTCCGGTTACCGCAGCAGTCCTGCAACCCTTATTCTTAGCCTCTTCAACACCTTTTATAACATTAGAAGAATTTCCAGATCCGGAATAAGCAATAACCAAATCTCCTTTTTTAGCGAAAGTAGAAAGTTGACCGGCGAAAACGTTGGAATATTCTGTATCGTTTGCCCAGGCAGTGAATGAAGAAATATTGTCTGTATGCGAAATTGTTCTTATTTGCAATTCCTTAGACCAATCTCCAGCACTATGTGAAGGAGTGGCGGCGCTACCTCCATTTCCTATCATATGTATACTACCATCGCGGCGTCCCACAGCAGTAACTTCGTTGAAAAGATTAGTTAATTCCCCCCTTGATAGATCCGAAAGTGTTCTTTGTAAATCAGCAATATATGTGTCGCAAAATGATTCAAACTCAACGGTCATAGTTCCCACCTCTGAATGAACGGGAGACGGCATCATATTTACGAGTTAATGACCCGAGTCAATATTGTGAATGAACCCGTTAGCGCTTTGATGAGGATTATTTCAGAGGTATTTGGCACTTCACCAAACACTCTTAGATTGATCCTAGGAGTCTTGGGTATGGTCTTACTTGCTACTTCTTTAATACGTAAAAAAAGTAATTATTCACAAATTATTGCTTCTGGCGGATGGGTCCTTATTGGATTATTCATATATTTGCAGTCTTCTTATTATGTCAAAATAGAAGATTACTTATTGGTATTAATGACCGCTATGGCACTACCGGGTGGTATTCTAATAGCCTATCTAGAAATCAAAGATGAATACACTAATGATTCGATTATTTGGTTTAGAGGAACGGTGGCATGGTCAATGATTCCTTATTACCTAGTATATCTCGTACCCCATCTTAACGTCGCTTTTGTTCTAATGACTGCACATAGTGCAGAATTAATGTTAGAATTTGTGGGATTAGGTTCGTACACAATAGGAGATGTTATGGTAAGTCTAGAAGATGGAGGAGAAGTACCTCTCTCAGAATGGAGCGGTAGTATGTGGATATTGACTCAACCTTTGGGAGATGCAGGATTCTATGTCCCAATGTATTATTCCAATGGTGAAGAAGTAAATATTTCATTCATTTTGAGTTGTTCAGGACTACAATCGATGATAATTTTTGTTGGGGCAATTTGTGCATTAGATTCAGTTCCTTGGAATAGAAGACTTCGAGGTCTATTCATATCAATACCAACGATACACATATTGAATACTTTCAGGAATGCTGGGATTGTTTGGTTAACTGAAAGTTATCCTGAATGGACATTTTTCAAACTAAATATGTTTGATTTTGCACATAGTTATGCTGCAAAAGGAGTTAGTCTATTCGCGATGTTCTTAATGGCTATAGCATTATTTGACTTACTACCTGAATTACATCGGAATATAATGAAGTTAATTCCTAAAAAATTGCAATTGACTAAAAATTAAAGAATTACCGTGTACGAAGTCGTTCATACAGTTTACCCCTCAGAGGCATGTCATGTTCCCATGCAAATTCTTTCATCACTCTAAGGGCTTCTTTTTCAAGTTCTGAGTCTCCTACAAAATCCGTAATGTGAATTACACCTTCACGCGTATTTGCCTTAAATGCAGCAATAGGTTCTTCATGATGAAATACAAGATATGCTGAGCCGAAGCCAAATCTTTCCCTAAGTAAACTACCAAAATAGTGTATTAATGGATCAGAAGGAGGTATTACAATATCTCGAGATTTTGAAATATTACTGGATTCATCGAGCAAATTCAGTTGCCCCCAACATACGTCTTGCTGATCATCAACAAGGAAACCTTTGATCAGAGTCCCATCTTCCTGAAATTCCCTCATTACGTCTGAAATTTCTTCAGCTGAAAAGGGAGAGCCAGCTAATCTTTCAACCTGTTTTAGTGTTAATACAGGATAATTTTCAACAAGATCTTTTAGGTAGTCTCGTTTAATTTCCCATAAATCTGAATCTCTAATGATTTCTACAGTCTTAAATCCTCCACGATAATCTTGTACTAAGTGTCCACTCCTCACAAGTGGAGATATTAATTTACGGAATTCCGCTCTTCTCATTGCATGACGCTCCATGAATATCCCAGGATCGTGATGTTCTCGGAAAAACTGAAGGATATCTTCGTCTTCTTCGGGAGCAGAAACGTTTCGAATTGTAAGAAGTTTTTGGAAATAATCCATTCGAGCCCATACTAAGTGTCCACGTAAGTTAGTACCTTGATGTAAACGATGTGCTGCGGCCATAGACTTCAGATCAACACGAAACATCTCACATCTCCCTCTTAAAGCAAAATCATCTCTTAATTCGTTGATATGTTCAAGAGCCATAGTTTCATTTTCATGTCTACTCTTCTGATGTAAAGAGTGATGGTGAAATAAGCTTCTATTTATTTGCTTACGAGGCATTGGTTGGACAACTCCGCCTCTAATATAACGCTCCCCATCCCCCATAGATTGGAAACCTAGATCCTCTAGTATTTGCTGAACATTATCGTCACAGTCATGAACTGGAACACCATTAAAGGCGTGAATAACTGAAACATCAATAAGTCGATCTTTGTAATTCTCAAGGAGTTGATTAAATGTATCTTTGAATTCATCGAGATATGAATGAGGTATGTTGATATCTTTAATTTCAAGATAATCATTTACAATGAACATTAATATCCTACCAACAGGATCAACGCCTTTGAAAACAGGATGATACCAACCTTGCTTCAAAATTAATCTGACTTCTTGGATAAATCTAGAACAAAATGGATCTGATTGGGAAAGAATTCTCATTTGACGATCTTCAACCATTGGAGAAATAAGTTTCTCAGCGTCTTTGTGACTTGAATAATAATCAGTGGGATCTGGTTGCAGTGCTACAACTCTAGCAATTTTACCCGCATTCTCAAGATCTCTGAGTGTCTCGGCTAATTCTTCAACTGGTCTCGAAACAAAGAATCTCAAAGTATGTAGACGTACAGGGCCTATTCTTTCAATTAGGGATTTAACTGCATTTGCAAAATCCATTGGTTTGACTTTGTCATGGATTCTATGGAATATAGCCAAAGAACGTTTTCGATTTGGTAATTCAACATATTTCTTGCCAATAATCAATTGCCTTTCGAGATTCGCTAAAGCGCTTTTAAGAGACCTTTGTATGTGAGCATTGTCTTTACCTTTAGGATAGTCTTCGAACAATTCAGCTCGACTCATCCCTCCTTTAGGGATCTTTTCTAACAACTCTTCTTCTAACGGACCAAGCCAAGGATCTCCACGTAATCCAAGAACTAATGGTATCTGATCTTCCATTGTATATCCAACTCTATTATGAAGTAACCTTCCATTAATAATATCAGGATCATGTTTGATATCTTTCCAATCTCTAAAACGATAATCTTTCACTCTGTGCAAGAGTTCATCTCGTCGCTGTACGAGTAACAAATTCCTAATTGCTTCGGATGGTTCGTCGAATTTCTTAAATGACTTGTTAAGTATCAAAGTCTGTAATGTTCGATAATCAACAACCTCTACTTTACCACCAGTAATCCTATATTCATCAACACGTAGAATATATTCTCCATCTTCTGTTTGTGTAAAGAATCCGATAGATACTAAATTTCGCATTTCAAGTTCTTGCAGAACTGCTTCAACTTGACCCTTTGGAAATGGAAGCCTGTCTACTAAGATATCCAATGTCTGTGGCCCTTCGGAGCCTAACATGTCTAAAAGTTTCAATCTTAGACAATCCATAGGGTCTGAAAGATGTGTTTCTTTCCATTCAGATGGTTTCCCAGACTTAAAATTGATACCCATTTCATAAGTTAGCCCGCCCGTGTATAATTCCCTAAGATCCTCCATCTCAGAGGCTCCAGAAACGGCAAGACAACCCAATGTACCATGAACTCCGGCCATCCTTTCTGAAAACCATTTGTCGTCAATCTGATTATGCCCTGTATTACGGACTTTTGTGATTAATCCCCTTTCTGCTAATTCATAGACCCAAGATTCTATTGTTTCAAGATCTACTGACTTTAATTTCTCACTGTAAAGTGGGTGTGTTAATGATTTTTCTAAACCCCCACCCATATCCATTAATCGCAATAAACCAATTGCCGAATCGGGTATAGCGACTTTGTCTTGATAATATTTAGAGAGGTTCTCTCTATCAAGATCTGTAGCTAGAGAACGAGCACCTAATAGACGACGTAGTATTTCAGGATCAATGTCTTTGATCAAATAAGCCCTAGTTCGTAAACTTAGTAAATCTTCAAATGAAGACATGAATAAAGTCATACCTAAGGGGCTAGGCATCTTGACTTTACGATGAACAATACGAACATCTTCATCATCCATTCTAGTAATGAAATCAGATAATTCATTCATCTCAAGATCCATATTCATTATCTCATTCATCGCTTCTCTGATTAAGACCGAGTCATCCATTTGACGATGTTTTCTGAGAATTTGTTCCGCCTTATTTTGAAACTGTTTGGGACTTACTTCATCCGCACCTATTCGGCGAGGGTTCAGCATACTACGGCTGGACACTTCTCTAAACCTCTTGGCGAATAATTGTGAATCCAACATATACCTAGTTAGGACCTCACGACTTGAACCGTCTCTGAATAATTCAGGAATTTTCTTAATCTCAACTTCATGACTTAATTTAATCATAAATCCATTTTCGTCAAAAGAAATCTCATTGATAATTATATTATCTCGAACAGCAATGCCAGCGAAAAGATAACCTAATGCTAGATTAAATGCCCTTCCTCTACAAGTTGTAACAATATATGTTGGCAAGGGAGATGATTTTATCTGTTCTACAATAATTCTGTCTTTACTTGGAACTTGAAAAGTAGTAGCGCAATGTTCATCAAGATAATTAGCCAAAGAGTTTGCAACTGGTTTATTCAAGCCATAAACATCTGTAAGGATGGGTCTTATGTCACGCCCTAACCTATTCTGAACTGCAGACCTCTCTAAAATGTCTAAGACTTCGTAACTTAATTCATTTGTTCTGCTATTCGCTTCACCAGCCCAAGAGGGTATAGTTGGTCTATAACCAGTTGCAGATGTTACATTTACCCGTGTTCCTTGAACACTTGAAACTCTAAATGTAGAACCTCCAAGAAGAAATACATCCCCATTACGCAAACTTGCAACAAAACCACTTGATAATTGGCCAACTAATGTCCCATCAGCAGTAAAAACGAGATAATTATTGTCTGGAGCTATAGTACCTATGTTTGTGAAATAAACCATTTGAGCGTAGCCTCTTTTACCAAATCTATTCTCTTCCCAATCTACCCATATCCTGCGTTCTTCTTCTAACAAATCCAAAACTTCGATATAATCATCATAAGGTAGATTTCTATATGGCCAAGATTTAATCACCAATTCATATCCATCATCAATATCCCATTCTTGTATTATAGTTAACCCTATCAAAAATTGTGCTAAAACATCTAATCCATTTTGAGGGAATTTCAAAAGATCCATTGAACCTCGCAATATCCCATTCTGTAAAGCCACAATCTCAAGAAGATCTTGGGGGGAAGTAGGTAATAGACGAGCACGCGGCAATCCTCCAACTTGATGGCCAGCACGTCCTATTCTTTGGAGTGCAGTTGCTATAGAACCGGGACTACCTACCTGGACAACACAATCAACAGAACCAATATCTATACCCATTTCTAGTGATGATGAAGAAACCACACATCTTAATTTACCATACTTTAATCGCTGTTCTACATCAAGGCGGATTGCCTTATCCATAGATCCATGATGCCCCTCAACTCCTGCTGTGCCCGCAATCTTCAGTTTTTGGACCACAGTTTCGGTCATTTGTCTTGTATTAACGAAAACTAATGTTGTTGTATGTGCCTCGACAATTTCCTTTATCCTGTCTACGTTATGTTCTAAAATTTCTTTAACAGGTAGTGAAGAAAATCTTGGAGTTGGTAATATTATATCTAAATCAAGCTTCCTTGAACCAGAAACTTTTGCTATGCAGACTTTTTGTTGTTCACCCTCACCTTCTCTAGAGTCACTTGATACTAAAAATTCAGCAACATCCTCAAGTGGTTCCATAGTTGCTGAAATTCCAATTCTCTGAACCTCTGACTCGATTACACTGTCCATCAATGATAGACTCAAGGAAAGATGTGTTCCACGTTTAGTTGGTACAAGAGAGTGCATTTCATCAATAATCATCCAACGTAATTCACTGAGAAGGGGTCTAAATCTCTTTGATGCTAAGGCGAGACCCAAAGACTCTGGTGTTGTTATCAAAATGTGAGGTGGTTTTCGTAACATCCTCTCTCGCTCTTTCTGAGGTGTATCTCCCGTCCTCAAACCAACTGTTATTTCTTTGGCTCGACCTGGAAGGTATTTTTCACGTATTTCTGTAAGTGGTCCAATCAGATTTTTCTGTATATCATTTGCTAAAGCCTTGATTGGTGAAATGTAAATACAGTGTACATGACCCTCTAGCCCCCCTTCTAAAGACTTTCTAACTAGGTCATCAATTATTGATAAAAATGCAGTTAAGGTTTTACCAGATCCTGTTGGAGAACAAAGAAGTAAATGTTCCCCATGAAGTATATGTGGTATGGCAAGTTTTTGTGGGTCTGTAAAATCAGGAAATTTATCCTTAAACCAATTTCTAACTGGGGGTGAAAGGCTCTCAAGTAACTGCTCAGTTTCCCAAGCGTCCTTTAGATACTCGATTCTAGGCATTACTTCACCGCGTACTACGTCTAGTACAGCGGATTGATTACGTAAATGAATACTTCTATTCGTAACTATTGCATAATGTAATGGTATAACAAACAAAAATTTCATCGAAATGAACGTTTTTCATGTAATAAGTTAGATTTTGGAAAATAAGAATAGGTCTTAATTCTGAATTAATTAATACTTTTTTGAGGATGGCTTGAAAGACGAGTATCTATTCCCCTGTTCGTTAACATGAGTGAGGACAGGCGACTCGATAGATTGAGTTCAATGCTCAGGCGAAGAGGGATTGTGCTTCCTGCTTTCGAAATATATGGAGGAGTCTCTGGTCTAATTGACTATGGCCCTGTTGGCGCATCTATTAGAAGAAGAGTTGTAGAGATTTGGATTGATCACTGGCTAAGCCAAGGAGATATAGTTGAAATTGATTCACCTACTATCACTCCGGAAGAAGTTCTAGTAGCCAGTGGACATGTTGGTGAATTCAATGATCTTATGACCGAATGCAAGTCCTGTAATTCTGCATTTAGAGCAGATCATATTGTTGGCGATGATTCTGAGACAATGGATAAGAAAGAGATTGATAAGATATTAGCAAACGGTGTAATTTGTCCATCTTGTTCTAAATCAGAATGGACACCAAGTAGTCCAATGAATTTGATGTTTAGCACAAGATTAGGTGCTATGAGTTCTGGAAGAACTGCATACATGAGGCCAGAAACCGCTCAAGGTATGTTTATGTTATTTCCATCACTGTATCGCCATTTTAGACAAAAATTACCATTTGGAGCAATACAAACTGGCAAAGGTTATCGAAACGAGATTAGTCCAAGACAAGGAATGGTAAGACTTAGGGAATTCAATATGGCAGAATTAGAGTATTTTATAGATCCTCAAAACCCACCAATGTATTCTGGAGGAAGTGAAGTCGTCACTTTGATACCTGATCCACAGAGCGAGTATTCCGGAGAAAAGAAAATCAGTTTTGCAGAAGCACTAGATAAGAATATAATACGACATCCGACTGTAGCTTGGTTCTTATCCAGAACTTGGGATTTTCTAATTAAAGTAGGAATTAACTCAGATAAAATAAGATTTAGGCAGCATGCTAATAATGAAATGGCTCATTATGCATCCGATTGTTGGGATTGTGAGATATACGGCGAATATGGCTGGATAGAATGTGTAGGTATAGCAAATAGGACTTGTCACGATTTAGAGAGTCATGAAAAATCATCTAAAACCAGCACTCTGCGTGCATGGAGAAATTTTGAAGAGCCGAAGGTTGAGGAAAAAGAAAAACTATTCCCTAACGGCTCTGTAATAGGCCCTATGCTGCGTGCAGATGCAAGAGAAGTTGCTTCAATTATTGAAGAAATGGAAGAATTACCTGAAAAAATACCATTTGATTTGAAACTCTCTGATGGAAGGACAATTACAATAACTGCTGATATGGTTGAAAAGCGTCTAGAAACTATTACTGTAAATGGTGAATGGTTCACTCCTCATGTAATTGAACCTGCTTTTGGTATAGATCGAATAATTTGGCACATACTTGATCATGCATATGAAGAAAGCCAGAAGGAAGGTGAACCATACACATATCTGAGACTTGCAAAGGGAGTTTCTAATGTTGATTGCATAGTTCTACCACTATTTGATAAAGATGGAATGGGAGATCTCGCTAAAAATTACGCACAACAAATCAATTCGATCCCTAACATAAGATCAGAAATTGATTTTAGCAAATCCATAGGAAGAAGATATGCAAGAGCTGATGAAATAGGAATTCCTTGGGCTATAACAGTAGATCATACTTCAATAGAAGATGGTAGTGTTACTATCAGAAGAAGAGATGATCAAGTACAGATTCGCGCTGAAATTGGAGATTTGATTGGACATCTTAGAAATAAGACCATGGATTCTCTTTTCTAAAATTAGGTACCTTTTGACTAAGAATCTTCAAGAGGCTCCTTGTTTAGAGTATGGATGTGAGTAGCAGCGAAGAGGTTGATGATTGGACCGAGAAGTATCGGCCAAGAGAAGTCTCTATGATGGAAGGAAACGAATCTCAAATGCGTATGATTGCTCAGTGGCTAAAAAGATGGATTGATGGGAAGAAACCAGATAAGAAAGGACTGATGCTTTCAGGACCACCAGGCGTTGGTAAAACGACTCTTGCAAAAGCCATAGCAAGTGAGAACGGATGGAATATTATAGAACTAAACGCTTCAGAAGAAAGAAATGCTGCTGCAATAAGAAAGGCGGCTACAAGAGGTTCTCAGCATATTTCACTATCATCATTCTCCTCCAATAATTCGACAAAATCTAAGACAATAATTCTGCTAGATGAAGTTGATCACCTCTCCGGAGGTTTTGGTAAATTAAGTGAGGAAAAAATTGATAAAATCATTTCTCCAGAAGAAGAAAATAAGTTATCGATAAAAGGCGATTCAGGTGGCAAAGCAGAGTTATTGAACCTACTAAAAAAAACTGAACACCCAATCATAATGACTTGTAATGATCCGATGAGATTATGGGGAAGAGGGAGTGAATGGAGAAGGAATAGAGATAGGGTTATGAGACTGGCTGAAAACATCAAATTCAAACGAGTTGGGAAGGCAGAAATGAGGAAGATAACACATAGAGTGTTGGATGGCGAAGCAATGAGTATGGACCCTGAGGCAATTGAGATTCTAATACACGATAATCCTGGAGATCTACGGGCTCTAATCAGAGATTTGCAAGCAATTTGCGCAATATCAGAGGGACATATTGGGGCGAAAGTAGTCAGAGAACTAATGAAAGTCTCAGGACGTGATGTTCAGGTTGATGTGTTCTCAGCGATGAAAGATATTTATCAATCTAGATCTGGCAAAGATGCTAATATTATGTTAATGAATACTGATAAAGACCCTGAAGAAATGCTAGCATGGTTTGCATGGAATAATCAATCCGTTTTTGATATTAGTTCTCTGGAAAGAATTTCTAATGCTATGATTTTAGCAGACAAATCTCTTGCAACTAAATTCACTAATAGAGCATATAGAAGTTGGTATTGGGGATCAGTACTAACTTCTCAGGCAGTAGCATCTAGAAAAACGAAAGACTCCGGGCCACCACCCTATCTTGCATTTCCTAATTTTTTAAGGAGAGGGGGGGAAACTTGGCGTAATTCGAATGTTATTGATTCCTTAGCAGAATCAATTGGATCCAGTAAAGCAGCGATTAGAGAAGATATCTGGCCATACCTATTAGCAGTTCATGATGAAAAACTCAATGGAGATCCGGAGGATTTTTCTCTTTCTTTGAAATTGGGACTTAATGTGAATGATCATTTGTCCCTTCATGGAATCCCAAAATCATCAAGAGAAGGGAAAAATATCATTAAAGAATTTGAGCAGAAAATGGAAAAAAAATCTTTTGAAATGATTGAAAAAGAAATTATTGAAAAAGATAATTATAATGACCAATCAACTCAATTCTCATTGGATTCATTCTAATCTCGACCATGTTCTGGGATGAAGTAATACTAAAACAGTAAGTAATTCTAAACGTCCAAGCCACATTAGTAATGTAGCTATGAACATTGAAGGTTCACTCAAAGAGGCCCAAGTAGCTGTGGGACCAAAAGCACCCAATGCAGGTCCTGTATTACCTAGAAGTGAGATAGAAACTGAAAGGACATCCTTCATTTCCAAGGATGGTTCGAAAAGAGAAAACGTTAGCATAGAAGCAGTAACGATTACAGCCCAAGAACTAATCATTCCTAGAACCATCCAAACGGTTCTTTCCTCAATCACCTCTTCGTTAAAGCGGATAGCGATTACTTTACGTGGTTGAATAATTCTAACAACTTCTCGCTTTGCTAACTCAAATAATATTCTGATTCTAAGTACCTTCAAACCACCACCGGTTGATCCAGCTGATGCACCAATTATCATAAGCAATAGTAAAACAAATTGGCTGAAAACTGGCCAATTAGCAAAGTTAGTAGAAGAATAACCCGTACTAGATATGGACACTGTTTGGAATAGTGTATGTCTTATAGACTCAAGTAAATCTAGATTTTCTGGTCCAGAGCGATAAATATTGAATGCCATTGCTAACCAAGCAACTGAAAGAATAAGAAGATAAGATTTGAGTTCTTCATCTTTCAATGCTTCAGAAGAACGGCCCAAAATAATAAGATTAAGGATGCTGAAATTTATACATGTAAGGAGCATGAATACAATAAGTATTGATTCAATAATAGCGGATTCAAAACCCATTATACCGCTGTCGCTTGTTCCAAAACCACCCGATGGCAGGGTGGTCAAAGAATAATTTACAGCATCAAAAGCACCCATACCTCCTATGAAGTATAATGCACCCATCTCAATTATCGTCAATAGTGTATAGATTAACCAAAGTCTACGTGCAGTAGACTGTAATGTAGGCCCTAAACGAGAAAGTGTAGGACCTGTGAGTTCCGCTTTAGCAAGAGACATGCCTCCACCTAGAACTCTAGATAAAATTAGCAATCCTAGCATAATTACCCCCATACCACCCAACCATTGAGTAAGACTCCGCCAGAGAAGAAGAGATTGTGATTGAGATGCAATACAATCTGTAACGTCTATTGTACAATTAGGACTTGTGCTAAAGTCAATTACAGTAGCACCAGTAGTAGTGAATCCCGACATCGATTCAAACCATGAATGTAGAGACCCCTGTAATAATTGAGTGAAATTTGCTTCTTCGGTATAGAATTCGAAAGGACCAAAGAACATCCCCCCCAACCAAAACGGAATTGCACCTAACAGAACAATAGGAGGCCAGGCTAATGCAACTGCGGCAAATGCTTCTCTATCCCTAAGTGCCTGATTATTCGATCGACTATTATTACCATAACGAATTAAATTTTGACTTGCGATCAGAGCAATAATAAATGTTATAGCATAGGTTCTGATGATAAAATCAATACCCTCTCCGATCCACCAAGAATAAAATCCAACGAATATTAGAGGAAACGAAAAAATTCGTAGAGTCCAACCAATTACAAGTCCGATTACATCCCAGCGCATAGTTCTGCACCCCAAGAGAAAATCAAATCTCCAACACCTTTTCAACTCTCTTCAGATCGTCTCTTTGAAGGAAGATTAGAACCTTATTTCCAGCGGATAATGTATCGACATTATCCGGCGACAAAATTTTAATCAGACCATCTTCATCCTCACATTCAACCATTACTATTCGACAAGAAAGGCGTTTTTCTGTATCTTCTATGGTTCGACCTACTAGATCTGATTTGTGACTCAGATTAGCTGAAATTGAAATTATATTCGGTATTGTAGGAATTAATTGGTAGGCCCCTGGCACATTCATATGGATTGATTTAAGAATTGAAATGACTGTTACATATCTCCTACTAACTGGTCTGGTAATACCAATTCGATGAACCGCCTCAACCAATGCTCTATCTTTGAGAATTAAGCCAGTTCTAGGTACTCCCTTGTCTTTAGCACTCATTGAAATTGCAATATTGAGGTTATCATCACCTAAAGCAGCAATTGCAAGGTCATGAGACTCTATTCCTAACTCCTTTAGCAATTCTTCGTCCTGTGGATCTCCATGTATTACATCAAGACGCTTACTATTGCCTACTGAAGAACCAACTAACTCATTTGCGGCATCAAGATCTGGGTCGACTACTACTACTTCTGCACCTTGGGATAAATAATGAGAAGCTAATTTAACCCCATACTGTGATGCTCCAAAAATGACTACTAAAGGAGATTCGGGCCAAACTGGATCTTGAAGACCTACTCCTGTAGTTATATTGAGAAACTCTTCTGTAGAGCCTGATACAAAACAAAGTAAATCACCTTCCTGGATTATCTCTTTACCAGTAGATAGTTTGCCATCCTTAGAATCTGATTTAAATGCGTAAATAGACGGTATATTGGTTATCCATTGAGAAACCTCCCCCATGGATTTCCCAATTAAAGGTGAATGGGGCATGACTTCAGCAACTGAAATCCAAGCATTATCTCCAAATGGTAAAATTTCATTGATAGAGGGGGCAAGTAATCCAGCAGAAAGTTGTTTGACAATATCATCAGAAGCACAAACAATGTGGTCTGCTCTTGTCCATCTTTCAAGTGGGCCTGCTCCATTTTGATTGTCAAGTAATTTGGGGTTTCTAACTGTTGCAATTGTTATTAGTCCTCTAGTGCCTCTATCGCCAACTGATTCTGCGTACACTCGCTTAGCAAAAGAACAACCTAATAGATTGATTTCATCATTATTCGTACAAAGCACCATTATTTCCGCGTCATTTATTCCAGCACGAAGTAGGGATTCTCGAGATAATGCACTTCCTGTAACCAAAAGACAGTCGAGAGATTGTGATTCATTTATAGCCGCAGGGTCGGGATCGATCAAAGCAACTTGCCTCTTTTCAGCACGCAAAGCAGCCGCTACACCCCTGCCGACTTCACCGGCACCTGCGATAATGACTCGCATTTCGATCCGTTCCCTTTGAACTTGGGATATAATTCTGACCTCTTCAAAACCATTTAACCGTCAAAGAATGACCATAATTGAGTTATCCAATTGAAATTATTCTTCCTCTGAAACTATTTGACCTCGTCTCCTAGTAGCTGCTGCATACTCATGTCTACTAGATCCTCGAATAGTTCTACGATATGCTTGAGCCGCAGCAGGCGTCATTCCTGAAGTTAGCCATTGTTTTTGTGAATAATTCCAAAGTAATGGAATTGCAGGCACTAATAAAATTATCAAAAGAGGTAAAAATACAGAAAGGACAGTGCCAATAATCAATACTGCTCTGACAAATGAAGATGTGAAGAAAGTCCTAGCCCTCTCATGTTCAACAATTTTAGAACCTTGCCATGAAGCAATCATAGCATGACCTACACAAGTTGTTATGCTAATTAGAATAGCAATTGAAATATTAAGTGGATGGAATCCATCCATTTCAAAAAGCCTTACATTTAGATGTGCTGAACGCATGGCGCCGTATCCTAGTCCAAAGGTCCAGCCATAAGGCGCACTGGCCCTTAGACCTACTGTTTTGGGTCTTCCAAGTATGAATAAAGCAAATGCGGATTCAGCACATGCGATAATTAAAGAGATAGCTGAGGCATCAATAATATTGACCTTTTCTTGTGCTACCTGTGCAAGAATTAAACCATCTATTAGAGATGCAGCTATTGCACCTACAATTATTCCAGCAATTAGTGTTTTGAAGGCTCCTGACAAGTCATAGAAACCTGTCATTTTAGCAAGTCTTCCACGCCAACCAATATAGATCCCAGCAAGACCTATGGCGAATGCGATTTGCATCTGCCACATCGGTATAGGCGCTCCAACCATGAAGTTCCTATGGCATCCCTAATTTCAGTCCCACGGTTATTTAACGAGTTAAACTACTAATTATGACTAATAATGTTCAAACCACAGACCAGACACCAGAACATATGGCACTTGAGGGTCTAAAGGCGAAGATTCTTGGATCCATTGGACTTCTGAAGGGAAAAAGAGAGGTTGATGAGGAAACTGTTAGAGAATTAACCCGTACCCTAAGGAGAGCTCTACTTGAAGCAGATTTTAATGTCAGACAAGCAAAAGAACTGACTGAAAGAATAGAAAGAAGATTATTGGAAGAGGAAGCCAGACCAGGAGTTAAACTTCAAACTCACGCAATGAATTTAATTTATACCGAATTAGTAAGACTACTTGGGCCTGCTAGAGAAATCAGACCTCATAATGAAACTGTACTAATGGTGGGTCTTTATGGGCAAGGAAAGACAACTACGACCGCAAAGATTGCAGAATGGTGGAGGAAACATCATGGTGTCAAAGTTGCAGTAATCGAGGCAGATGTTCATCGACCTGGGGCATACGAACAACTCAAACAATTACTTGAAGACACCCCAGTAGAAGTTTATGGGGAGCCAAATCAAAAAGATGCAGTCAAGATTGTTAGGAACGGGATTAAAGCAGTGGGTACTGCAGATGTGCTAATAATCGATACCGCTGGAAGAGATAGTTTAGATGATGATTTACGCGAAGAATTAGTAAAAATTGCTGAGATTGCAAATGCAACAGAAAGATTTCTAGTTATTGATGCTCAAGTTGGTCAGGCGGCTGGTCCCGTCGCTCAAACATTCCATGAACTCGTTGGAGTTACCGGGACGATTGTAACTAAACTGGATGGGACAGCAAGAGGTGGTGGGGCACTAAGCGCAGTAGCAACAACAGGTGCCCCAATCGTCTTCGTCGGAGAGGGTGAAAGAGTACAAGATCTAGAAAAATTCGAATCTGATAGATTCATTTCCAGACTCTTAGGAATGGGGGATATTAAGGGACTTATCGATTTGGCCCCTGAGGATTTAGATCAAGAAGAAGCAATTAGATTGACACAAAGACTGATGTCTGGAAGATTTACGCTAACTGACATGTATACACAAATGGAAATGATGAGTAGAATCGGAACAGTAGATAGGATATTGTCACATTTACCTGATGGGATGTTTGGCATGGGTTCAATGTCAGCGGGTCAAAAAAAGCAAATGCAAGCCAATCTTGCAAAATATAGAGTGATAATGGACTCAATGACACAAGAAGAGAAAGATGAACCAATATTGCTTAAATCTCAAAGAATAAGACGTATTGCCAGAGGATCTGGAACTTCTGAAAAGGATGTAAAAGAATTACTTAATCAATGGAATAGAAGTCGAAAAATGATGCGTGGAATGAAAGGTGATCGGAAAATGCGTAAACAAATGCAATCGATGATGGATTTTGAAGATCTGGAATTGTGAGGGTTCTGAGTGAATAAACGATTTGCTATAGTTGGACATATGGCTCCAAGTTCTGGGAAATTAAGCCTTAATGATTTGGCAGGGAATTCTGGAAGAATGGATGTCCTAATTAGAGCAGTTAATGCAGCACTTTTTGTTTCACACGGAATAAGAAAAGATACAGATATCGTACTACACCTCTGTGGAGGACCTGGACCCGATAGAAGAATTTTGTTTAATGGAGAGACATTATCAGGAGTTCGCCCAGATGAGAGGTCAATAGGTGGGCAGATTAAGGCTATTCTGAAGCGTCCTGTGCCCCCACTAGGTGTCCTAGATGAAGTGACTCAAGGTATATTTGATACCAGAGGAAATTTGAAAAATACCTTAAAAGAATGGGAAAATGAAGGATTTGTAATTTATGTTCTAGATGCTGAAGGACACAAATTTAACATTGACCACATGGATTTAAAAATTGGATTTATTTTGTCTGATCATCTGCCTTATAGTCTGGATGAATCCATTCTATTAGAATCATATAATAAAATTAGTTTAGGTAAAAAATGGCTTCAGGGACATTCTTGCATTACGATAGTTCATCATGTTATGGATTCAAGATAGCCAAATTGGAAAGCCATATTCACCTTGTTTAGTGGCTGACTTAAGAAGAGATTCAGAAAGACCAAGTGGATGGTTATTAGGCCAACATGAAAGTGGAGTTATTGCTACTGAACCCTCATTGACTGCATTGCAATCCGTACCTGGTATGTCTTCATCAATAATTCTAGCAGCCTTGAAGCCATATCCAGTTTTTGAATTAGCTAATTCTATTGCATTATGGTACCAACGTACACCTAGAGACACTGTTTGAAAACCAGATGTCCAATTCTCTGGTGCATTAATATTTAACATTAGATTTCCAAGACTGAAAGCCTCAATAATTCGATCATTATCTGTTTTAGAATTGTAAGGTCTGTTAGAACCTAATGGTCTAAGAACGTTTATTGCCTTATTAGGAAGTATCGAAAGTGATGCCTCTATAATTTCTATAGTCGCCTCAACAGTATCAGAAAAATCACTATGGTTGTATGTAGAAAGGCTAGTTGCAATTGATGGCATGCCATATAATCCCGCTTCTCTAGCAGCAGATACAGTTCCTGAATGCATTACGTCAACAGAAAGATTAGGACCCTGATTGATTCCTGAAACACAAATTGCTGGCTTCAGGCCAGGTACCCAATTTTCCAAACCTCCATCCAGTGCTACAATTACACAGTCGCAAGGAGTTCCATCTAAAGAGAACATTCTAAGAATTGGTCCGTCTTTTTCTCTAAATTCCTTGGCTAAATCCTCACGCTCTTCAAATTTGAGATTCTTTCTAAGAGAAAGATGCATTCCTGAAGCAGATTGTTCACTTGCAGGTGCTACTACTACCAATGGATGCCCTCTTGAATGGAGGCCTTTAACAAGAGCAAGGAGACCATCAGCTTCTATTCCATCGTCGTTTGTAAGAAAGATGACCGGGCGTGACACATGCTTCCGAAAAGGACAATGTACATCAATCACTACCTGCTAAAGACTCAGAATGTAATGTCACTAATGATAGTCCCAGTATCATTACTGATCCTCCTATAAGAGTCCAAACACTAGGTATAGTGTCTACTCCTATCACCCATCCAATAAATGAACCAATTACAGGTTCCATAATCAGAACCATAGAAATTGTAAGTGTTGGTATCCAACGTAAAACCGAATTTATTCCAGTATGTCCAGCAAGTCCGGGGCCGATCGCCAAGTAGGCAACATAAGCAAACCAAACAACACTTGCCCATCCAAATAAGCCACTTTCAGAAGATAATGTTAATTCAGAACCTTCAGCAAAGTACCCCCATAATGAAAGAATTATAGCAGCTATCAAAGTTACAGGTAGAGCATAAAGAAAAAGAGGCATCCAACCTCTTACAATACGTCCAATAGCTAAGTAACCAACAACAGTTATTGCACCAATAAAGGCCATTAAATCACCATACATACTAACTCCAGATTCATTTGCACCACCAAAAAAGACTACTGTTGCTCCTGAAAAACCTATGATTGCGCCAACTGATTGCATTTTAGTTGCTGGTTTACGTAGAACCCATAATCCAAAAATTATCACTAACGGATGTGCTGTTACAAATAATAAGCTATGAGTTAAAGTTGTGTGATCAAGAGATACCAACCAGGTTCCAAAATGTGCAGCCAAAAAAAGGCCTGAGCAAAATAGTAAGCCGAAACTGTCAATCCATCTTTTCCGGATGTCTATTTCTGTGTTTTTTAACTGCCATAGAAAGGGAGGTAAGAGAACTAGACTTGTAGCTTGAAGCCTCCATGCTGCCTTAGTTAATGGCGCTACATCCTCTATAAGTTCGAATACAGAACCTGCACTTGATACCGCAAAAATAGCAATACCAAGTGTTATCCAAGCAAAGAAAGGTGTTGACCTTTGGTTAGATGAATCTAAGTTTTTCAATAGACCTACCTCTTAATTCAAAACACACTGTACTAATACACTCAAAAGGAGTGATTGTAACATTGTAAAAATACTCAGTGATCTCGAGTTATTTTGTATCGGCCCATTGCCTCTACCCACTGGATTTCTCCACCCGATTCTAAATTAAGACCCTCTTCAAGAGGAAGTATTAGAGTTGAATAGGTCTTATTATCCATTGCATGTACCTCGTTTCCTTGGACATGAGTTATGATTGCAGAACCTTTCTCAAGAAGTGGTACTTGTATTGTATCAGTAACTGTACCCACATGTGAACGCTTTTGTTTAGTGAATAAATCTTCCAATTCAAGACGCGCTTTTGCGCTACCGTGTTTTCCGGGTTTAGACTTTGAAATTGAAAGAATCTTGAAGGCACTCTCATCAAGAGCCACATATCTTCCAACCTTTAGTGTACGAATCTCAACGCGTGTAGTTCCGGGCATCCACTCACCTTCTATTGCTAGCCTAGCACATCATCTTATCATCGTTATGTGCATGGAAGCAGAATATTCAATGCTTACACATAGTCAACCCATAGTGAAATGAATGTTAATCCCGAACCGAGGGCCGAAGCCCCCGGATCGAGTTTTCGTTTCCTAACTAATTCAGTCGTTCTTTCGGCGACCGTATAGAGTCACTCCGATAGCTGCTCCGAAGAGAGCAAGTGCAGAGAGAACGCCTGTGAATCCAGGTAGATTCTCAGTAGCACGACTCCATCCTGTGTTCTCTTCTTGATCTTCTAGATCTTCACCACCAGTGAAGTCAGTGTCAAGAGCATCACAGGTTCCATCGCCATCTTCGTCACTTGGGACATCGGTGGCATCAAGTGGGTCAGTTCCACAGGAATCTTCTATCTCATCTAATGAACCATCGTTGTCATCATCAGTATCTGCATTATCTCCAGTACCGTCGCCATCAGTGTCTACCCACTCACTAGCATCGTATGGGAATGCGTCTGTTGAATCTGCTTCACTGTCACCGTCGTCATCAGGATCTGCGTTGTCTCCAACTCCATCTCCGTCGAAGTCATCTTGCTCAGCGTTGTTCAATGGGAATGCATCCTCAGCGTCAACTCTGTTGTCATTATCATCGTCAGAATCTGCATTGTCACCAATGTTATCTCCATCAGTATCAACCCATTCGCTTGGATCTGCTGGGAAGGCATCAATTCCATCGTTAATTCCATCGCCATCGTCATCAGCATCTGCATTATCTCCAGCACCATCGCCATCCATATCTGCATTTTCGAATGGATCTAGTGGGAAGGCATCAACATCATCTGCATATCCGTCACCGTCGTCATCAGTATCTGTGTTGTCTCCAGTTCCATCTCCATCACTGTCCAGTGTTTCAGTGGAGTCTAGTGGGAATGCGTCAACGATATCGACAACACCATCACCGTCATCATCATTGTCTTCATTATCACCAACACCATCACTATCAGTGTCTGCCCACTCAGCATTATCTGTTGGGAATGCATCATCTGCATTGAGATATCCATCTGCATCGATGTCATCATCTGAGTTGTCACCAACACCGTCACCATCAGTATCGACTGATTCAGTTGAATCTAATGGGAATGTATCCTCAAGGTCAGCTATTCCGTCACCGTCGTCATCGGTATCGTTGTTGTTACCGAATCCGTCTCCGTCAGTATCTGTATCCTCAGTATTATCCAATGGGAATGCATCGTTGGCATCATCAGTTCCATCGTTGTCATCGTCGGTATCAACTGAGTCACAGATTGTATCTCCATCTGTATCAATTGGCATACTCATATTGTCAAGGTGATCTGTGCCACAGTCGGTCTCATCTACATCAGTCCAGCCATCGTTATCATCGTCATCGTCAACATTGTAGTTAGATGCATCACAATCAGCATCATTGGCTACATCGTCAACAATTCCGTCACCATCTGCGTCAACTGATATACACTTGTCAAGAGAGTCGAAGTCATCTTCGTCTAACACTCCATCACCATCATCATCGGTATCAAGGTTAGATGATACGAATACATCTGGTAATTGCAAGTTATCAATCCAAGCAGTACTTGAACCAGCCTGACCACTTGTTCCGAAGTCAAACATGAACTCAATAGTGTGAGTTCCTGGTCCAACTGACCAGGTCATGGATCCTGAGTTTTCGCCACACCATTCACCATTGATACAACCGCCGTATCCTGAAGCATCAATCTGGACGCCGTCCACCCATACCTTCAGACCATCGTGGAATACTGTAGAGTATGTTCTTTCTACAGAACTTACCTTCCAATCCCAAGACATTGATCCACCGGTTGTAAAGAAGGTAGCAGAGACTGTTACCTCACCATAGTATCCGGAGGACAACTGTCCTGACATCAATGAGTAACTTCCAGCAATTGGGGTTGTACTTGTGACAGCCCAATCAGTGTGAGTTGTTGATGGGGTACAGCTACTTGCAGGAGTTCCTAGAGTTCTGTTACCATATCCAGTACACTGTGAGTATCCCCAAACAGTTGTGATGTTGCTTGGGATAGCGCCAGTCTCGAAGTCGAAGTCCTCTCCAGCAGTAATGCCGTATACATAATCTGCAATTCCATCGCCATCTGTATCAGTTGTTACAGATTGGTCCAATGGGAAGTCGTCATCTGCGTCAGCAAAGTTATCGTTGTCATCGTCATTATCTTCTATCAATGAAGTCGAACAACCTGTAACTACTGTGTCAGGAGCTCCGTCTCCATCTGTGTCGGTATCAGCACAAGCATCGAATGGGAAGTCGTCGTTGGTGTCATCTGTACCATCGTTATCGTCATCCGTATCTGCATTGTCTCCAGTTCCGTCGCCGTCATTGTCGGCCCACTCTGTTCCATCCATTGGGAATAGATCGTTGAAGTCATAGTAACCGTCATTATCGTCATCGACATCTGTGTTGTCACAAAGGCCATCGCCATCTGAATCAATCCAGTCAGGCATGGATGCACTTCCTTGTGTTGGACACGCGTCAACAGAGTCAGCATATCCGTCGTTGTCATCGTCGGTATCAATCACAGTTCCTGCAGGGGTTACTGTTGGCGATGCGATTGTAGACAATTCAGTTAGAGTTGTTGCTACAAACGCTGTAGAGGATGTCCATGTGTATCCAGACAATGTTGCAACACCGGATGGCGAAGTTATATCCAATGAACCCTCATATGGATAGAAGTCGCTGTCAATTGTTACGTCAGCAGTACCACTCATCATTGCGAATGAACAACTTGCACTTGTTGTATAATCGTATGCGCCTATTGAACATAGACTATTACCACTTGAATCTGTGACATCAATCGCGTGACCACCATCGCCCCATGAATCGTACACGGTTAGTGTGTATTCAGTTGGCGCTTCTAGAGTTGGAGAAGAATCTGCAAGGCCATCGCCATCAGTATCTGTCCAAACATCCAGATCAAGTGGGAATGCATCTGCGATATCTACAACTCCATCATTATCATCATCTTGGTCCGCGTTGTTACCAGTTCCGTCAGAGTCAGTATCGACCCACTCAGCCGCATCGAATTGGAATGCATCGTTCCAGTCTAGATATCCATCGTTGTCATCGTCTGGATCGAGTCTGACACCATCGCCACCCCAGCTTACTATGGAAGTAGCAGTATTTTCCAGGACTGAATCGACATACCAACCGGTTACTCCTTCATCAGAACCGGATAGACAATCGTTTGCACCATTGTTAATCAGATCGATATTGATTTGAGTTCCGTCACCACAATCCCACTTAGGCTCACCAGAACTATCTGGAGCCACATAGTTGGCATTCGTTGTGTCAACTCCACCGTAGTAGTATGGGTTGTTGTATGATGCGCCTGCAGTAAGATCTCCCATGCTTTCGAAGTCTTGCTGTGTGACTACTGCACCTGAGGAATCAGTGAATATCACTGTATCAATTCCAAATTCTTCAGCGGATGAGTCAGATGCTACTTCAACAGTCAAGTAACCGAATCCTGCTGAACTAATGTCTGCAGTCAAAACAGTCCAAACGTCTTCCATTCCTGAGTCGTCAAGATCTCCAGTTACTGCACCTGTAGAGTCTACAACGTCAGTTCTACTGTCATAAATCTGTACTGTACCACTGTCTCCAGTGAAGTAAACTGCTATGTAATCATGGAATGTTGATGTATTGTCTTCCCAAGTTGTGGATTCAACGATAATTGCAAGAGATACACTGTCAGCTGTTACGTAGTCAAAGTCAAGATAGAATGTACCATCTGTGTCTTCGACTGTGTAATAGTTAGAGCCACCGTGTGCAGCGTTAGGCGCGTAAGTGTAACTTGTTACACCGATTTGGTCACCATCAGCAGCACCGATTGAACTGTAAGAGTTAGAACCAGACTGAACACCATTGGTGTAAGCAATTCTTCCAGTGAATCCAATGCCACAAAGTGATTGGTCTACAGAGTCTGCCATGCCGTCGCCGTCAAAGTCATCTGAGGCACAAGCGAGTAGACTCCATACATCATCCGCATCCAGAGTTCCATCACCGTCATCGTCTGTGTCAGCATTGTTACCAGTGCCATCAGAATCTGTGTCGATCCACTCAGATATGTCATCTGGGAATGCATCTCCACTGTTTGCGTATGAGTCGCCATCTCGATCTGTGTCAAGTGCATCACAAGTTAGATCTCCGTCCATATCAGCAGGTGTACTTGATGCGTCTAAGGAGTCAGATGAGGAAGCATATGCGCTACCATCATCACAGAGAGCTGTGGTTGATGTATCGTATGCATCACCCTCATCTAGGTCAGAGTAACCATCACCATCGTCATCAAGATCTACATTGGTACCCAATGCAGTTTGTGATGGAACTTGAGTTCCTGATACGTATGTGTATGTAGCACCACCAGACTGTCCACCATCACCGTATGAATCCTCAAAGATCAGAGTGTAATCTCCGACTTCAGTGAAAGTCCATGTGTATGTTGAATAGCCTGCAAAGGAGGTGTAACCGCCTGTTGTTTCTAGATTCACGTATGAACCAGATGCAGTGCTTGGTGTGATCAAGTATGCTCTTGCTTCACCGCCCCAGTAATCTGTGTCCAATGTAACTGTCAATGTTCCTTCAGGTAGATTGAATGTACAAGATTCGTCCTCATATGTATAACCATTCAAAGTCCAGTCATTTGTTGAAGTCGAGAATGTCTGTAGAGTACATAGCGTAGATGTAGTGTATGCATATTCTGTCGAGTTAGGATCAATGTAGTCCGCTTCTCCATCGCCATCGGTATCATACCATACTTCTGGATCAAATGTGAATGCATCATCAACATCGAGATAACCATCGTTATCATCATCAGTATCTACTGAGTCACAAAGGTTAGTTGCTGTTGTTTGACCACCAGTTCCAGGATATGTGTACTTGACTGTGTCTCCATCATTGTCAGTTGGAGTTGATGTAGAGTCTGTCTTGTCTGTTCCACAAGCATCCTCGTAAGCATCATCCCATCCGTCATTGTCATTGTCCATCTCAAATCCTGCGTCATCTCCGTCAGGTATTCCATCGTTATCGTCGTCAGAATCAGCAGCATTACCGATTCCATCACCATCAGTATCCCACCACTCTGAGGAATCTAATGGGAAGTCGTCTGAAGTATCTGCGTATCCGTCAGCGTCGTCATCTGTATCAGCATTGTTACCAATTCCGTCACCATCTGTATCAGTTGTCTCGGTAGCATCAGTGTCGAAATCGTCGTAAGCATCTAGAACACCATCGCCATCGTCATCAGTATCTTCAGTCAATGATGTTGTACATCCTGTGATTATGCTGTCAGGCATTCCGTCACCATCTGTGTCAACATTAGCACAAGCATCTGTTGGGAATGCATCGCTGTTGTCACCATATCCAGTACCATCAGATCCAGCAGGGGCGTCACCGTCGGTGTCATCCCACTCTGCTGAGTTCAATGGGAACTGATCAGTGTCGTCATTGTCTCCGTCACCATCACAGTCCGCTAGTAGAGAACAACCTGTGTTCTCATCGACATCCAATACGTTGTCTCCGTCATCATCCATGTCGAGGACAGTGCCTGCTGCACTTGTGGAAGGCGTTGGTGTAGTTGCCGTGTAAGATGCACCGGCACTTTGTCCTCCATCACCATACGAATCAGTGATCGTCAGAGTGTAAGATCCTGCATCGGTGTACGTCCATGTGTATGTCCCAAAGTTAGAGAATCCTGAGTAGCCAGTCGTCTCGAGGTTAACTCCAGTAGTTGTTGGAGTATCCAAAGTCAGTCCAGCTTCGGTTGCCCATGATGTAGTTGTCATGGTGATGTCCAAGGTCTCCCCTGCAGGTAGCGTAAATGTGCAACTATCGGATGAGAAGGATCCTCCTCCTATACTGCAGAGACTGGTTGTTGTTACTATCGGGTAGTTCGGGAAGTCGTCTGCTAGACCGTCACCATCTGTGTCAGTCCATGCATCAACATCGTTCGGGAATGCATCATCTGTGTCGAGAAC
>CETW01192498.1_pt1 | contig 54412 bp, 53 predicted proteins | sample 361381 | NCBI WGS metagenome assembly CETW01 (sample SAMEA2620570, study PRJEB7988) | marine metagenome | isolation source: saline water (ENVO:00002010), including
GGGGGGACGGGGTGCTTCGGCACCCCTCCCTTCCAAACCTTTTTTTTTATCCAAAATGAGTGTAAACTCTAGTTTTTTTAATCAAAGAAAGTTATATTTTAGGGACACCTAAAAATACAATAATATAAGTATAAGAGTCAATCCCGTAAGTTTAGGGAGACCTAAACATGAACTACAAGAAGACGACTACAATTATGATGACTTTACTGTTTGCGGCCTCGGCTTTTGCAGGCTGTTTAGATGACAATGAAAGTAATTTTGATGCAGCAGATGGCCCGGGAGAGGGATATATTTACGCATCAAATGTTGATAATCACAGAATGATGACTCAAGATGTTTGTGACATCAAAGATCTAGCAGAATCACATGATTGGGATGAAATAACCGAGATCTACACTGATGGAAAGTATGCCGAGAAGAGCGATGGCTCATTCAGAACACTAAAGGGATTTGCTGATGCTACTGGTAAGCAACATGGCCTAGATACCTACTACGGTGTTGATACTCCTCTAGATGACTTCCTAATGTCTGCATTAGAAGGCACTGGTATGTTTGAAGGAACATCTGATTCAGTTCGCGAGCAAGCCGTTGAGAAGGGAGTTCAGAATCAAATGATGGTTGCTTACGCAATTCATGAATTGAACGCGGCAATTAATAAGGCTGAGGCTGGAAACTTTGGTACTAATGATGCGCAGCACGCATGGGACGAAGGATGGGCATTTTACCACGGTCTTGATGAGTATGCATCATGTTCTCCATACGCCACTGGAGATAAGAGGGCTGGGAATTTCGGAACCGCTCAGGATGATGGAACAGCAAATGCCAATGCAGCAATCCTAGAAGCTATGAATGACGGTCTTGCGGCGCTAAAGGCAGAAGATCTCGATGCAGCAAAAGATGCAAGAGATGAGGTTGTAAAGCAATTAGTAATAATTTACTCCCAAGCAACAATTCGCTATGCTCACAAGATGAATACTGACGATACTGTTGAAAAAGCTCAAACACACCAATCAGAGGGATATGCTTTCTGGAGAGTAATTGAGAAATACGTTGCTGAAGCGAACCCATCACCTGGAGACGATTGCTACAATGGTGTTACAATGACTGTTAGTGCAGCAGCAGCAGATGAATGTGAAGCATACATGTATTTGACAGATTATGACATGGGCGATGGTCAAGACATATGCTACAACATGGATACACACGCAGTATCTGCTGATGATTCTACTTCATGTGTAGGATATGTGTACGTAACAGACTATGATATGGGCGATGGCCAAGACATATGCTACAATATGGAGAGTCACTCGGTAAATGGAGACAACCAATCTGTCTGCGAATCATATGCATGGTATGATAATGCAAGCTGGGGTAGTACTACATACACTGGTTGCTACAACATGGAATCTCACCAGACTACTAACGATTCTCAAGCAGTATGTGAAGCATACGGATACTACGAGAATTATGGTGCTACTATGTTCACAGGATGTTACAACACAGTAACACATGGAACTGATGCAGACATGTCTCAGACAACTTGTGAGTCATTTGGATGGTATGAGAACTATGGTGCTACTATGTTCACTGGTTGCTACAATATGGTATCTCATACAACCGATGCAGATATGGCTGAAGCAGAATGTGATGCGTTTGCGCACTTCGATGGATTCGGAACAACAGGAATTAATGGGATCTATGATTTCAGTAATGTACCTGTAGAAGGAACTGACTATCAGGCTGCAGTTCGTGCACATCTCCAACCGGCTTGGGATATGCTAGGAATTACAGCTGAAGATATCGGCACTCTTCAGTGAATAATTACGTAAAATAAACTACAAATGTTGGTGAGGGGGGCAAATCATCTTTGCACACCTACAACAATAACATGGACTTTGAATTCAATTCAAACGAGCCCCCCCGCCACAATTTGTAGTTTAATTTTTCAAAATTATCCATTATTATTTGATGATTACTTGATTGTTATTTCCATCAATACCATATATATCCTTAGGTGCCCCTAAATTACCTTGAGGGTCTCTTATGTCAGATATTCCATCCTCTGTCAAGCCAATTGTTCGACTCAAGGATGTGTCAATAGGGTATGAATTAGCTAATCCATTAGTAACTATTCCAGATTTACAAATTTATCCCGGAGAAATAGTCGCTATAGCCGGACCTTCTGGTGTCGGAAAAACAACTCTACTAAGGACGATTTCAGGACTTTTACAGCCTATTTCAGGAGAGGTTGAAGTTTGTGAGAAAATTTTTCCCTCAAAATTAAATCGAGGAGAACTAGGATACATCCCTCAAAAACTAGGTCTTATTCGTCATGCAAGTGTTTGGCACAATGTAATGTTGGGCGCTAATGCAGGGCATAAATCAGCCTGGAACATTTTTCCATCCTCAGAAGCGAGAGCTTCAGCAATGTCTTCGATATCGGTAATGGGTCTTGAGGAAAAGACGAATGAGCCTATCCGTAGACTTTCTGGAGGCCAACAAAGAAGAGTAGCAACAGCAAGAACACTTGCTCAATGCCCAAAGATCATTATGGCCGATGAATTTCTCAGCGAATTGGACGAGGAGACTATGCAAATGGTTCTCAGTGCCACAATAGATTATATGCGCAAGAATAATTCTTCAATGTTAGTAGTAGAACATGACATAACTCGTGCGAAATCTTTCGCTGATAGATTATTAGTAATTGATGATGGTAGAGTGAATCCATTTATTACTGAAACGACAGCGATGGAGGTGAAGATCTGAAACCCACTATGAACCGAGGATTACTATTCATAATATTGATTACGATTTTCATTCAAGCATTGCTGATTTTTGATTCAATGCTTGGTAGTTGGGATCGATTAAGTGTTGGAGCAGGCACATTATCAAATTTCATCAATGAGGATGTGTGGCCGCCTGATTGGGGAGTTTTTGATCCCACTTGGTCCGTTAGTTGCTCAGCTAGTCCAAGGTTTGATTTCACTTGCTCTAAGGCTTGGATAGGCTTAATTGAAACATTACAGATAGCATTTGTCGCTACTGTTTTTGGGGCAATGTTGTCATTACCTTTTTCCTTATTGGCTGCTAGAAATCTTAATCCGCGCTGGTTATCTTATTCATCACGTTTTTTACTTGCATCATTTCGAAGTATGCCAAGTCTTATTTGGGCAATTCTATTTGTAATTGTTATTGGTTTTGGTCCAGTTTCAGGAGTTTTAGCAATGACACTCTACACAGTAGGTTATTTGGGTAAACTTCAGTATGAGGCGATGGAGGGTATGACAAAACCGCCTTTAGATGCGGCTAATGCGATTGGTCTTTCTAAGTTTGAAACCTCCTTTTTTGTTGTAATACCTGAATCGGCTAATGATCTAATATCTCAAGCAATTTTTATGTTTGAATATAATTTTAGACATGGTACTGTAATTGGAATTGTTGGGGCAGGTGGAATAGGTTATTTCATAGATCTGTCATTGATGGCCTTAGACTATCGTAGTGTACTTGCTTATCTTATTCTTATTTATGTAGTTGTAATAATAATTGATCTAGTATCAATATTTGCACGATCTTTCTTTACTGAAGAGGAAGATATCTTAATTCCTTCTTGGATTGAAGTTTTCACTCCTGAATCTATTATATCATTATTTAAATATACTAAAGGCCAAATTAATGGGAAACAATAGGATTTACAAGAGAGATCTTTTTTGCATAGATTATAATGAAGAATTCAGGTCATCGTTTAGGCAACTCCGGGGCTCTTAATGAGAATACCTTGGAATCATTAATTTATTCAATAGAGAATTCTATTTTTGAGAAAAAAGACTTCAAATATTGGGAATTTGATGTTCATGAATCCGATGATGGTGTACTTTTTGTTTTTCATGATGATGAGATATTATTTGAAGGCGAGATAAATATTCTAAGAAAAATGAATTTCTTAGATATTTATGAGTTGGGTGCAAATCTTGGAATAAACATACCAAGACTTTCTGAGGTGATAGACAAACTGTCAACACGAAGTGAAAAGGTAATGATTGAAATTAAAAATCTTCAATCTGAAAATGGACGAAAGGAAGTTATAGAATCGATATCCGAAAGAGATAATTGGTTTCTTATGTCTACACCTGAAAGATTTACAAAATCATTTCCAGAAGAATCTAGAGATTATTGGCACAGTGAGTTATCTTCTTTAGGGGGTAAGATGGTTAGAGTAGGAAGGCACCGAATTGATCTTTTCAAAGCATCCAAGTCTAAACTTAAATGGGAATTTACAAAAATCAAATGGTTCTTCGGATTTTGATTTTTAGGCTCACCTAAATATTATTACTGACTTACCATTCGCACTATTCATGACTGAAGCGGGCAACGCATTTACGACGTTTATTACAACGCAATGGAAGGCAATAGCAGTTAGTTTGTTGATCATTGCATCAACTTACGTTACATTAGGTCTACACTTGGATTATGAAAAATGTGAAGATCGAGATAATTGTCTAGTAATTGCTTACGAAGTTAAGGATACATATTTGATTTGGGACAAAAATCCACAAGATTTAGCTGACCGAATGAGTGAAGCTACTGGGATGGATGTTGAAATTTATTCTGTTGCAAATGAGGCCGCTACAATAGAGGCTATTGACAAAGGAACTGCTGATATTGGGTTTGTAGATGGTGCTGCAGCTTGGTTAGCATGGGAAGTATATGGTCTTGATCTTCTTGCTGCGGAAACTAAATCAGATGGACGAACTTACTACAATGCAGCGGCTTGGGTTAGAGCTGATTCGGATATGGCAGCCGCATATCTTGATGATGATCCCGATACAGACCCATTTGCTCTTATGGAGGGAAAAACTTCCTGCCACACTGGTTGGCTGAAGAGTGCAGGTATGCTGATTCCTATGGGATATCTGATTGCAAATGGATATGCTGAAGTCCAAGGTAATGAATCTGAAATTGATTCTCTCAGGGCAACAGTACACCATTTCTTCTCAGAAGACTCCAGCATTCCTGAAGGCGGAACTCCTTATTCATCATACAAAGGTGCATTGCGTTGCATGATGGATGGTACCGGGGATGTAGCATTAGTCAAGGATACTGTTTACGAGAGTTATTGTGTAAAGCAGTCTAATAGTTGGTGCCTTGAAAATAATACAGAAGTGGTAATGCTATCTCCATGGGGTCAAGCACCAAGTCATCCAGTTCTGTATAATCCTGACACAATGGATATTGAAACACGTGCAATAGTTAGAGAAGCATTAGATGCATTAGACGATGATGCTGAAGGAGTAGAGATACTTGAAGATCTTCTAAATACAGAGGGTATGGTAATAACTAATGCCTCTGCTCATCTTGGCACCTATGGTGCAGCAGTTGCAGATGTCCCCGGAATTCAAGCCTTCATTGAAAGTCGCTAGAGTGATAGTTTTGTCAAAGCCTTTTTTTCTTGCTTTGATAGTTGTCACCTCATCGTTTTCTGCAGGCTGTATTTTCCAAGATGATGGTTTTGAATGGCCAGAATTAGTTGAAGGGTCTTGTGAACTTAATGAAGAATACAACCTAAAATGTACTAAGTTTCTTGACTCTGATGAGTTTGACCCTGCTATCGCCTCATACATACATCCAGATCTTGATGAATTATGGATTATTTACCTAAGCGGATTTATTAGGGCATGGGATGATTCGCTTCAAGATTTAAGGGTAGTAGCCAACCTTAGTGATATAATCAGTACATGTCATACAGAACAGGGTCTTCTAGGATTTGCATTTACAGATGATTTTAATAATTCAAATACAATCCTCATTTCTTATGTAGAAGAAGGATCTTGTGAAGGACCAAATGAATCGGATTTGGTATTAGCTTCAGCAATTATTGACGAATCTGGTTTTTTAGATAAATCCTCAATTTCAGTATTGTGGGAAATCGAACAACCTTATAGAAATCATAACGGAGGTAGTCTTCAATCAGTTGGTAACAATCAATATCTTTGGGGAGTAGGAGATGGCGGAGATGCAAATGACCCTCATGATAACGGACAAGATAATACTTCATATCTCGGAACTATGTTATTTTTCTCATTTGAAGGAGGAGAAATAAATCCTGTTTTAGATGAATCATACATCTTGCATTTTGGTCTTAGAAATCCTTGGAAATTTGATTTAGATAATCAGGGTAGATTGTGGATTGCTGACGTAGGGCAGAAATGCTGGGAAGAAATAAACATGGTTTCGATTACTGAACAATCAAACTTAGGTTGGTCTGAGAGAGAAGGATTCTATTCCTTTGATTCTAGTGGGGGGTGTTATGATGAAGCAAATAATAACGATGAAATGGTGGATCCAATTCATTCCTATTCTCATGAAAATGGTAATTGTTCAGTTACTGGAGGATTCTGGATGGATTGGGGTCCGGAATCGATTAGAGATGGATATTTGTATGGTGATTTTTGTTCAGGATCAATATGGTTATTGACCTCTGAAGAAGGAATTTGGTCCGATCAACTAATTGGTGTTTCAGGCTCTATGATTGTCGGTTTTGGGCCAGATCTTTATGGTGATTTGTTAATTTTTAGTTGGGGCGGCAAGATAACCAAAGTATCTACAGAATCTAATTGAAAAAGTAAAATTCTCAAAAACATTATTTTTCTTTATTTTTAAGATCAAACTACCGAAAGTATATACCTGATATAGATTCTAACTTAAGTTATGCGTGCAATGCTCGCAACAACAATGATGCTGTTAATGATGACTGCAGCCCTTGCGGGCTGTGCGGGATCTGACATCACACAATCTGATGTAGATGACGCGAGAGCTGAAGGAGAAGCCGCAGGTATTGCGTCCGCAACACCTGTTAGCACCCTGGACACAATCCATGAACGTGGCACTATGAAGTGTGGCGTAAAGATTGATCAGTGGGGCATGGGTTGGCTAAACCCTGATGGTTCAAGAGAGGGACTAGATATCGCTTACTGTAGGGCTGTTGCCGCTGCAATAGGCTTGAACCCAGACTCCGACATAGAGTATATCTTGGCGACTGGTTCAACTAGATTCGATCTTCTTGCTAATGAGGACATCGATGTTCTAATTAGAACAACCACATGGACCACAGGTAGAGACGCTAGCCTTACTGCAGACTTTGCAGGAATCAACTTCTTCGATGGACAGGGTATCCTAATCCGTGGAGACATGGTCCCCGACGATGGAGATTATTCTCCTCAAGATCTAGATGGTCTATCAGTCTGCGTCGGAACAGGTACAACCACAGAGGGTAACCTCGCAGATTGGGCACTGGTGAATGGAATCTCCATTACCTCAGTCAACGTTGCTACTGGTACTGAGGGTGCACAGAAGTTCGTCGCTGGAGAATGTTCTGCATTCACTGGAGATATGTCTGCAATGGTCGCTAGGAAGTACGTCCTAGAGAACGATCTTTACGACGAGAACGGAAACGTTACCTCCGCAGCACAATGTGGTGCTGTGGCTGACTCTACTGATGACGATTGTGATGGTCTATGGATCGCTCCTGAGACTCTTTCCAAGGAACCTCTAGCCGCTGCTGTCCGAGATATGGACACAGAGTGGAAGGATGTTGTTCAGTGGGTCTGGTGGGGTATGGTAACTGCTGAAGAGATGGGTATCCACTCCGGCAACTACGCGGATCACCTTGACTCAGATAACCCAGCTGTAATGAGACTTCTCGGAACACACGCTGATAGTCCATTCGGACTAGGTACTGATGACAACCCTCTGCCTGCAAATTGGATGCAGCTTGTCCTCGACGCTTCCGGTAACTACGGAGAAGCATGGGATAACGCTTTCTGCGACGGAACATATGACGGACATTCAGGATCTGATTCAATGACTGGATGCAAGTTGTCTCGATCAGGTACTCAGAACGCTCTCGTATCCGAAGGCGGTCTACAGTACGCTGCTCCAATACGCTGATCAATAATTATTTACAGTGTAAATCGGAGTTACGAAATCCTGCTGGGGGGGTTTTACTCCCCAGTAGGACTCAATTTTTTAGGATAGGTTATTGAATGATTTTTCTCAAGGAATTTAGTAATTCTATCAAATCTAATATATCTCAAATAGATGTCAGATCAAGAGTCAATAATTTTGCTCAAAGGGCTAAAAATGATCCTAGAGGCGTCGGACGCGAATTATTGATCCTAGGTTTCTACATATTTTTTGCTTGGACTTATAGTCACAGATTGTTCTCTCCTACTGTGTCTGCTATAACAAATTTAACTCGTTCAGTAATGTTCGCAGAAGAACAACTCAACCCTTCATTCATTGGAGTTGAAGCAGTAACGATCAGAATTTCTGTGGCAATGCTGATCTTTTTCCTTCTGGCTCAAAATGATTTCAAATCATTATTCGATCCCACTAATTGGAAAGGTTGGATAGTATCTGCTATCGCGATTGTAATTGCCGCTATAGCTCCTAATTTAGTAGCATATTTTGATCTTTCACCGACTTCAGGGCTACCTCTTTTACTTCTCGGCATGCCTATTATGATTGGTTTTGCCCTCTCAACAGGAGATCTCCAATTAATATTTTCAGGGAATTCGAACAAGTTTCAACTCCTAAGAACTGGAGGTTCTTTGCTAGGGTTTCTAATGCTTTGTATATATGGTGTCGACTTTTTCCCAATTATCTCGGAAGATCTACCTAGAACTTTATCTGTTTTATTTGTCATAGTGATAATGTCTTCAGCCTACATAATAGGTAAAGGAGACTCTAATCCTGATGACATGGATCGTAGAAATTCCGCTTTCTTTTTCACAGCCATTTCTCCCCTTATATTGTACATGGTAACTCGTATATTGTTCCTTCAAAATAATCCAGATGTTAATGCTGCCGCCAGATGGGATATTGATTGGTCATTCATGGATTCTGCAAATTCTTTCGATATGACTGGTTGGCCACTAATTCCTGAATTTGGAGAAGATAGTCGTTGGACATTTTATTGGGCCGCTGTCATAAATTCCGTCAGAGCAAGTCTCCTAGCTATTGTATTATGTACAATCTTAGGAATCATTATTGGAGTACTTAGGATGTCATCAAATAAAGTAGCCTCTGGCATGGCAACAGTTTATGTCGAACTGTTTAGAAATTTCCCACTTGCCATCTTATTATTTGTAATTACCACTCAATTTGGCCTTTCGTTCCCGATATTTGGATCATCAGAGGCTTGGATTTTCGGCTCTAACTCATTAGAGACCGAAGGCTTATTGTATGCCTCTCGTCAAGGGATGTATTTGCCCCTATTTGAATTATCCAGAATTATACTATTTGTCGTAATTCTTCTCTTTGTATCGGCTGTTATGCGGTATATGCAGAGAGATGGTGTAGATGACTCAAATCAAGCAGTTCTGCGCCGCTCAGGAATTTGGGGTGCATCAATTGTTCTAGGATTAGCGGTGATATTAGGGGATTATTCTACTCCCGTTATGGACAAAGTAAGACCTGAAGCATCGGGCTCTTGGATATTTGTCGAAGGCTCTTACTTCAAAGTAACTTTGATGTTCTCAGCATTAGTACTTGGCCTTACTCTATTCACTGCCTCAGTTGTTTCTGAAATAGTTAGAGGTAGTATTCAGTCTCTCCCTTCTGGTCAGATAGAAGCTGCTGTTTCACTTGGTCTAACGCCTTATCAGCGACTTAGATTAGTTATTTTACCTCAGGCTCTGAGAAGCATGGTGCCCTTGTTAAACAGTCAATACATGAACGTGTGGAAGAATAGTAGTTTAGCGATAGTAGTTTCTTACAATGATGTTTTCTACGTTATATCGGTAATGATGAATAATGTGGGTAAACTAATTCCATTATTCATATTACTTCTAGTAACCTACCAAGCAGGCAGTTTACTAATTTCTGGAATTATGAATTTATACAACGCGAGAGTTACGAGGGTGAGGATATGAGTTCTCTATCTATACCTTCACTTGATGAGGCATTTAATGCCCTATATAGAACAGAAATTGCAGTATCTGGGAGGTCTAAATTTGAGGATAGTTACCATGACAGAAATCTTTCAATACTATCTTTGTTAATTGGATTATCCTCATTCGTTTTCTTTTTCAATATTTCAATGAGCATAGAATTAGCAAACGAGATTACTACATTAGACAGATTAGTATATTCTTTTGGTTCTTCTATCTTTGCGGCTCTCGCAATTTGGGTACTATGTCTTGCGCTTCTGAAATTAACAATAACCCGCTCTACTTCAGCGGCTATACTTGGAATTTTTAGCGCTTTTATCAGTGCTTTCCTAGTTGAGATGGCCCTTGAAATCCTTCTCTTGGAAATGAGATGGGATATTGTTTGGTCTAACCGTGTTTTACTATCAATCGGCCCTGATTTGACTTTAGCAATGACTTCTGAATTAATTCCAACTGAAAACTGGAGATTCTGGCCATTTATAATCATCTCAATGATAATCCTTGGTGCTTTTTATGGTACAACTGAGATCAAAAATTCTAGATTTATTCTTGGATTTGCAGTAGTATCACTTGCATTTATTGCGTTCGCAACAAATCCAGAATATGCTAATTATGATACTGAACATATTAGGCTCAGATTGGTGATTATTTCAATTCTAAGTTTAATATCTTTCATTCTTAGTCGATGGTATACAAATAGAAGTGAGGAATATCAAGTAAATCGATTCAAGAGGATTCTGATAATTCTAACCGTATCTAACTTTTTCTTGATTATCTTCATGATGGATCCTCCTGAATTCATCCAATCAATAGCAGCATCTCTATCCCCAATTCCTTTCATAGGGCCTCTTGTAGATCCTCTTTCTCAACCTGGTGTACCTTCAACTAAGTGGGGTGGTCTTTTTGTTAATTTCATTGTAGCAACTGCGGGATGTGTACTAGGATTCGGCTTAGGTGTTCTTTTTGCATTTGGCCGACAAAGTAACCTCCCTGTGGTGAAATGGCCTACGGTGGCATTCATCGAGATATTCCGATCAGGGCCTTTGATCTGCTGGTTGTATTTTGCATTATTTATGTTGGGAGATGTAGCAGATCCTTTATTTTCTGACCCTGAGGACTTTAGTAATATTTTGAGGATGATGGCAATATTCAGTTTATTCGGTGGGGTCTATATCGCAGAAGTAATTCGAGGTGGCCTACAATCGGTAGATAGTGGCCAGAAAGAAGCCGCTGTGGCTTTGGGTCTTAGCCCTATTCAGACAAAACAATACGTTGAACTCCCTAATGCAATTAGGACAACATTACCGTCGATTGTGAGTGTTTTTATTGGCCTATGGAAGGATACTACGCTGTTATACATCATTGGGGTACTTGATTTCCTAAAAATTGCCTCTACCTTGTCACAGACTGATTTTAATTTCATGGGGTACTATCTTGAGCCTCTATATTTCGCCGCAATAGTATTTTGGATACCGGCATTTTACATCTCCCGAATCTCTATGAGAGTCGAAAGAAACTTAGGATTAGTGAAAGAAGGAGGAGCTGAGAGAGCATGAGCGAAGAAAATGAAATAATAATCAGTGCTAAAGGAGTTAAAGTAAACTTTGGAGATTTTTGGGCCCTTAAGGGAATTGATATGGAAATAAAAAGAGGTGAAATTATCGTTATTCTCGGGCCATCAGGTTCTGGTAAATCGACATTTATTCGAACTCTTAATCGACTTCAGCCTCATAGTGCCGGACAGATTGAAGTAGAAGGTACAGAGATCAGTGATAAAACAAGCATTGCTGATTTAAAGAGGGTTAGAGCAGATATTGGATTTGTATTTCAACAATTCAATCTATTCCCTCATCTTACAGTTATGGAAAATATCACCTTAGCTCCTATGAAAGTTAAGTCGACCTCAAAATTAGATGCGGAAAAGAAAGCAATGGAACTTCTAGAGAGGGTGGGAATACCAGAGCAGGCCTACAAGTATCCAAGCGGACTTTCTGGTGGTCAACAGCAGAGAGTAGCAATCGCAAGAGCATTGGCAATGGACCCGAAGATTATGTTGTTTGATGAACCAACATCCGCTTTAGATCCGGAGATGATTAAAGAGGTTCTAGAAGTTATGAAAGATTTAGCGAGAAGAGACATTACAATGATTGTGGTAACTCATGAAATGGGATTCGCAAAGGAAGTGGCGGATCGCTGTATCCTTTTCGATGAAGGACATCTAATAGAGGAGAATACCCCAGATGTATTCTTTGACAATCCTAAACACGAGCGTACTAAGCTATTCCTTGAACAAATTCTCTGATTGCTATAGTTAATAATGAAGAGCGATTATTATTTTATCCAGTGAGCAACCCTGTCGTAAATAGTACTTCTAAAAGTTAGAAGGTGTAATTTAGGGCCATCTATACTTATCGAAATTCTAGCACCTCTAGTAAAGTGAGTTTCGTCCCATCCATCACTAACAACATATCCTCTGTGCATGTCACTAAGTAGTATGGTTGTGTCTGAAGTCCAATCCCAATATGACCCATCTTCTTTTCTTTCATCTCTTGGAAGGTCTCTAGCTACGAATAGATAATGATCATCTATTTCGCCGATAGGAAATGTACTGCCTTCAATATTTGCTACATGTCTAAACCATGCTCCTTGTCCAAGAAAAGTTGAGAATAAACATCCTGATGAATATTGTTTACAATCTAAATTAGTACCTCTTTTTAACCTATATTTTGATGGTTGATATTGGTGCGTATTTGCAATTAATAGGTCATTTAACGCAGGATCGCAACGAATTTTGTTACCACTTGTTGTAATTATTTCTGCTTGTAGCCGGGGCAGAATATTCACAATCGCATTTCCAGATAAAACAGACTCAAGATCTTTTGAGAAATTGTTGGGGTCACTTCCCATATAGAATCCAAATGACCCTTCATCATCTTCCTTTCTTGGATGCGAGTTAACCCCCATCACCATGGTTTTCGAATCTACTGAATGAGCAATCGATGTTAGTGTTCCGTCTCCACCCAATACTATTACCAAATCTCGATTAATAAAATCAGACCTCTCTACTTTTTCTCTAGCTGAATAATCAATATCTAGATTTGAGTTTTTTGAGATTGAATCTAATTGAGTGCGAACTATTTCTAGAGCCTTATCATGTACTTCTTCGAAATTTTTCTTGTATACAACAAGTATGCTCCGGACCACACTTCCGCCTCCTTCTACAGTCAAAGCGCCACCAATCACCCATATAGGGGCGACGCAAGTAACATCATTGGAAATAGTCGCTATCAATTGACCTCTGAACAATACTGTATTGAACCAGTTATTATCACGAGTTTGTATGGATAGGGCGGTGTTAATAGCAATCATACTAGTCCTTTCCTCTCCAGTTGGTTGTCTTCAAGTCCCTACTTCTTCATGCGAAGATTCTACTTGTTTCCCTCTTAATCAAGATATTCTTAATGAAGTTCTTTCTGATCCTGAATCATTCAATGTACTAAATTTAGCCACTTCTGAATCAAAATTGAGAGTTGAATCCTCAACAACTTATGCGACAGAAACCCAACAGGGGGAGATAACCTGGGTCGTTGCAAAAGATGACAATGCTCAATTGAGATCGATAGCTATGAGATTAACTCTCGGAACCACATCAGTAGATACAGAAGTAATAGAGGGGAATTCTACAACGAATGTACGTTTAGGTAATGTTTGGTATGAAGGACGAGATGCTTTCCCTCAGTACAGAGATCCATTTTTTGATCTTAGTGAACAAATACAAGAGAACCCAGATGGTACATGGCCTACGTTTGGATTCGACACAACATCTATTTCTAATTTTGAGTGGACAATAACATCAGACTTTGTATCGCAACAACAAATAGCAACAGGGACTAATGATACTCAAACCGTTATACTTGAGATGATGGGGGTGCCCCCTCGTATCATAGGAATCGAAGTATACGGTAATGACGACTCAACTTTTATTCTTAGAGTCTCAACCGGCGATGAAGTCAAAGTCGAACTTAAAGACAACTTAACACGCACTCCTATACAATTCTCATTTGCTCAACCTTTTGTTAATAATAACATAACTTATTGGAGTGGTTATGTTCCAAGTACTATTACTTCTGAGATAATTCCGTCAGAATTAAGTTTCCATGGAATAGTTTCTGAAAATGGTATTGATTCAACCGTTGCTGAATTAAATTTAGAAAATATATCAACTAATATTACGGATTTTAATGATAATTGGTGGTACTTATTGTGGTGGGATTATTCAGGAGATGGCTTGTTCTCAGCAGGAGATTATTATGAAATAAGTACCAATTCAACCAATCATGTCAAAGCACGCGTGTTTGATCATTGGGCTAATTCGTGGTCAGATATTTCCTAATTAGAGATTTAATTACCGAATCCGTCCAATTATTCATTAGATACCGGTTGATACGCCCAATGAATGAGCGATTCTGAAGGCACTGACTCGGTTGAGGAGAGGTTGCAAAAGGCTATGCGGAAAATTGATACATTATCTAGAAATGCTTCAGATTCCGCAACAGAAAAATTGTCTAATTTAGCAACAACCATAAGTAAAAAGGGCTCAAATGCAAAAGAAAAATTTGATCAAATCAAACCGCAACCTAAAAAGAAAACTGTAAATTCATCTTATCAAGATAAGAAAACTTTGATACGAGTAATTAGGGATAATGTAAGTCATTCTATACCAAAAACTAACCCATTTAAGCAAGGCGCGGTTGATAAATTTCAGACTACACAAGGAGCCATAACTGGATTCTTTGATAGAGTTGCTAGGGCTATAGTGAACCATATACAATATACTCTTACAGCCTATATTCTGTTTGGAAGTGTTGTTTGGATTTCCTATTCTACTGAGGGGACAGTTGGCAATGATTTACTAACGGATTTTTGCTCTTGGTCTGGTTTTAGTGATTTGGGAACTGCTTTACTATTCATTTGGGGTTATCCATTAGGTGCTATACTTACTGTCCCACTCCAGGATTCAATTTCTTCAGATCCAGTTCTGGCAATGAACCTCACTTGCATATTACTTTTCTTTTCATCATTATTCTATCTCTTAAGGATAAAATTCGCCAAAATACTTTCTTTGGTTGGTTTATCAATTCCATTCTTTGCTCGAATACAATATCCCTTATCAGAAGGTGCTAAGTTAGCTGATTTTCAAATCCCCGAAACACTTACAGTGGCTTTTTTTACAATTTTATTCATATTTTTATTACAATTGCCGCGATTTGGCAAGAAGTTCAAAACACCTGCCTCTTTGCCATTAGATACTGGTTCCGATTCCATCCCTTCAATTACGGGTGATTTTCTCGAATTTGGGTTGGATAAGAATTTATGGATTGATATAGAAATGACTGACCCAACTGAAGCACTACCTAGACCTGAAAGACCACGCGGAAGATCTGAATATGAGATGTATGAATGGGTGTTACTATTGGTTAACATTCTCCTCTGGCCAGTTTCAATATTGACAACAATGATTGTTGGCGCACAAACTGAATTTATGGGTATGGGGCCATTCGATTCGGATTCACATTGGCTTCTTCTTGTAGGGGCGTGGCTTCCAACATTCTTCTTCTTCTTTCTACTCTATCGGATGGATAAAGCAGCTAGAGATGGACAAACTTACCATATGGAAAAGGTAGCCTACCAGGAAGCAATGACTAGATATACAGAGGCTAAGAATGCATATTTTGAGTTACTTACTCTACAGGCCGAAGTTAGAAAGCAGGAAATTAGGGATGAAAATCCAAATCTCCCTAATTCAGAAAATGCTTCTGTGGCTGAATAATTTTTTATTCAAAAGACAATTATTCTAGTGGTCAGGTTCAAGCGCCGCCTTAGGTCTGCGAGGTCTATGGTTGCAACTAGGCACCCCTTGTTGCGCCTTTCTTCGCATCTCAAAAGACATCGTCTTCACGTTTGGCTTGCCTCATTTTGCTCTATAATGAATAAATTCTGGGATCTCGCTCCACCTATTCTAATTGGAATGGCAATTGATGTAGTAACTTATCGTGAAAAATCAGTTATAGCAGATTTAGGATATCCAGACCCTAAAGATCAATTTTTGATATTAGTTGCTATTACTGTAGTAATTTGGATTCTTGAATCTGTATTCGAATATTTGTTTGGAGTTCTGTGGCGTAATTTAGCCCAAACAGCTCAACACGAGTTAAGGATGGATGCATATGAACATATTCAAAATCTCGAAATGCAATGGTTTTCAGGCCAAACAACTGGAGGTTTAATGGCAATTATGAATGACGATGTTAATCAACTTGAAAGGTTCCTAGATCAAGGCGCTAATGATTTACTGCAAGTAGCAACTACGGTGATTGTTGTTGGAATTGTTATGTTTATTCTTGCCCCGGAAGTCGCTATATTAGCAGTAATACCGGTCCCCATTATAGTGGGGGGGTCGTTCATTTTTCAACGTCGTATTGGTATTCGTTATGCTAAGGTTCGTAAAGAGGTCGCAGATCTTAATTCACTTCTAAATAACAATCTTAGTGGTATAACCACTATCAAATCATTTACTGCTGAAGAAAGAGAAGTTGAAAGAGTAGGCATGGCATCTGAATCTTATCGAGACGCTAATCGTGATGCTATTCGCCTGTCTGCTTCATTCGTTCCTCTAATTCGTATGGCAATACTTTTCGCATTCACTGCTAATATGCTTGTAGGGGGCTGGTTAGCTCTAGATGGCACTTTATCCGTAGGTGCATATTCAGTGATAGTCTTCATTACACAGAGACTTCTATGGCCATTAACTCGTCTCGGACAAACTTTCGACCTTTATCAACGTGCAATGGCATCTACTACTAGAGTACTAGATTTACTAGACACTCCAATGGGGCTAATAGAGGGTAAAGTTCAGATTTCTAATGTAAGAGGAGAAATTAAATTCGAAAATATCAATTTTTCATACCCGGATCGAGAATCAGTAGTTGACAATCTATCTCTAGAAATACCTGCAGGTTCAACGGTCGGCCTAGTAGGTTCTACTGGTTCTGGTAAAACAACTCTAATTGGCTTGTTACTAAGATTTCATGACCCTCTTAATGGCTCCGTAAGCTTGGATAATTATGATGTCAAAGAGTTAACTCTGAAATCACTAAGAAGTTCAATTTCCCTTGTTTCACAAAGTACAACCTTGTTTCCTGGAACTGTTCGTGAGAACATTCTATATGGTGACCCTAATGCTAGTGAAGAAGATTTATTCGAAGCCGCAAATATTGCAGAAGCAACTACTTTTATCGAGTCCTTGCCTAAAGGTTGGGATACCGATATTGGTGAAGATGGACATAGACTCTCAGGAGGTCAGAGACAACGTCTTGCAATAGCCAGAGCAGTTTTGAAGGATGCTCCTATATTGATTCTAGACGAGGCAACAAGTAATGTTGATAATGAAACAGAAGCGGCATTACAGAGATCTATAGAAAAGATTTCTCATAATAGAACCACTCTAATTATTGCTCATCGCCTTTCTACAGTTAGAAATGCGGATCTAATAGCAGTACTCGACTCAGGTAAAATTACCGAATTGGGTAGACACGAGGATCTAGTCGATGCTAATGGCCTATATGCAAGACTTTGGTCGGTTCAGACAGGTGTGGCAGGGAAGGATGAATGAGGTGTTACAATGAGTGACGAAATGAGTATTCCAAAGTTAACAAAGTTAGCGCAAACAATAGGATTTGAAATTATTGAATTTACAGAAGGACGCTGTGTTGTAGAATTAATAGTTAGAGAAGACCATCTTAATGCAGGGGGGGTCGCTCATGGTGGCATACATGCTACTATGTTAGATACAGCTATGGGAGGCACTCTAGTCACAACTCTTCGTAAGGAAGAATGGTGTGCTACGGCTCAACTAGATCTTTCCTATCTTGAGCCATCATATACGGGAGATATCCTCAGAGCAGAAGGCTCTGTAGTTAGAAGAGGTAGGAATATTGCCCATCTTGAGGGAGTAATTACTAATTCAAATGGTAGTCGAATTTCTCATGCACGTGGCACTTGGGCGATATGGGAAAAGCGCCCTCAAAGTTTGAGGAAAACCTAGTCTTGACGGCAAAGCATTGATGAAATAGTGTTTGATGCAAGAACTGATGGCGAGAGTCGACTCACTAATTTGGTTCCTTGCCGGTTTTGCTCAATTACTTCTTGCAGGTGTTGTAGGAGGAGACCCGGTTCTAGATTTTTTAGCAGTAATTTTGCAGGGTACTGGAAGTAGTTCACTGGTATTAGGAGTATATTTTCTAATTTTCATAGCCCGTCATCAGAAAGAATTTAGAGATAGATATTCTAAGATTGAGAAAACATCTTTAGTACGTAATGAATCAAATGGCGAGTTAGAAATTGTAGATGTAACACCTCAGGTAAATAAGGCATTATGGTATTCTATACCTGTGGCTCTGACTTTCCTGAGTGCCTTCTTATGGCTGGCAACCTAGAGGGAAGTATTTTGTCTAAAAAACGCAGTTTTGAGGATGCAATTGATCAATTCCTTGATAATCCCGCTTATGAGATAGAAGGCGGTCATAGTTATCTACCATTCGTTAAGAGAATAACATTTCCAATATACTTATTTTTAATTTTCTTGATGACTTGGAATTTACTTGAAAGTATCAATGTATTTTCATCAGGTATCAATCAGATATTGACAGCATTACTCACAGGTCTTATGGTTGGCCCTATACTGAACTTTGATCGAGCAGTTGCATTGTGGGTAAGAAGTCGCCAATTGAAAAATGACTGATCTCTGAGCCGAAGATGTGAAATGTATGGCGCCATTCAAGAGATCATGGCCTCACTTGACGATATCAACCCTGTAACTATAATCTTAGGTGATTCTTCTGGTTTAGAACTAATGTTTTCAGCCTTTGCCTTGGTTGGAGGATTTTTATTCCTTATTTGGTTTATCCTTCTATTGTTAGGTGGTGTTGCTGAGGGTGTTCTCGAGGGTGTTTTTGGAATGGACGGCTTCGATGCGATGAGTGCGGATGGTTCCTTTAACGCTCTGACATTCCAGGGTCTTATGGCATTCTGTATGTTTTTTGGTCTTGCAGGACTATATACTCTCGAGGTTGATCCTGCAGGAACTAGCACCAAAGCACTTTCAGTTCTTGTAGGGGGTATTGCCGGAACTGCATCAATGTATGGTACAGGAAAGATATTCCAAGTATTCTTCGCACTTGAGGCCAGCGGGAATGTCGATATTTCAGAAGCAATTGGAACTTCTGGGACTGTTTATCTCAGAATCCCAGAAAGTGGTGTGGGTCAGATTCAGATAGAGCTTGGTGGCGCCCTTAAGACCTACAATGCTAAGTCCGAAGATGGTCAAGGAATTGCTACTGGAGAATTCATCCAAGTAGTAGATAACGTCGCCTCAACAATGGTGGTAAAAAGATCATCTAGTAATGAAGAATAATTAAATTCATCATCATTTTTCTAAACGTTGCCGGCAAATATTTCTTAGGTAAAGACACTGCGTCGGAACCATAGGAGAGATACTCTATGGCAACGGCTTCGACACTAATTTCAATAATGATGTTTGCAACTTTACTATTCTTGGTTGCAATTGTGATATTCTTTGCTCAGAGATACAAGCGATGCCCACCTGACAAGGTTATGGTAGTTTACGGTCGTACCGATAAGGGTAAGGCGAGCCGTACAATACATGGTGGTGCGGCTTTAGTTTGGCCACTGATTCAAGATTATGCATTCCTTTCATTGACTCCAATAACTATCAATATTGATTTGAAAAACGCACTTTCTCAGCAAAATATCAGAATCAATGTCCCATCTACATTTACTATTGGTGTTTCAACAGAGAAGATAATTATGGCAAATGCCGCTGAGCGTCTTCTTGGCCTTCAACAACCACAAATTGAAGAGATGGCAAAGGAGATTATTTTTGGTCAACTCCGTCTTACAGTAGCCTCACTTACAATTGAACAAATTAACCAAGATCGAGATGCATTCCTTGAACTTACAAGAACTAACGTAGACACAGAATTGCAGAAAGTTGGTCTTTACTTGATTAACGTTAACTTGGTCGATATTACAGATGAATCTGATTATATTGAGAGTATTGGAAAGAAGGCAGCAGCAACCGCTGTTGAGAATGCACGTGTTGATGTTGCAAATGCTGAGAGAGATGGTGCTGTAGGTGCCGCAAAGGCAGATAGAGCGCGAGAAATTGAGGTTGCAGAGAACCTCGCTGAGGCCGAGAAGGGTCGTAAAACAGCGGAAGCAGATCAGCGTGTTTATGTCGGTCAGCAAGAAGCACTAGCGGTTTCTGGTGAGAACACTGCCAAGGCGGAGATTGCTGGTTCTGATGCGGATTTGGCTGAGGCTGAAGCGGTTGCTAAACAGCGTGCTGAAGTTGCTACTGCTCAAGCCCAGGCAGAAATCGAACGCGCTAGATATACAGAAGAGGAACAACGACTTCGCGCTAGTGAAATTGTACGTGAACAAATCCAGAAACAACAGGTTGAGATTGCAGCCGAGGCTGAAGCAGAAAGGCAACGCCGTGTTGCTCGTGGTGAGGCTGATGCGATACTTGCTAGGTATGAGGCGGAGGCGGCTGGTGTTCAGAAGGTACTGGAAGCTAAGGCTGCTGGGTATGCTGGCCTAGTAACTAGTGCAAATGGAGATGCTAAGGCAGCAGCTACTCTTTTGATGGTAGAAAAGATCGAAGGAATGGTGGAAGCTCAGGTTGAAGCTATCCGCAATCTCAAGATTGACAGTATTACTGTATGGGATTCAGGAGGAGATGGAGATGGAAGTTCCACATCTAACTTCATTTCTAACTTAGTTAAGTCTCTTCCTCCATTACATGACATAGCGTCTAATGCTGGTGTGGATCTGCCTCATTATCTGGGCAGTATGCAGAATGATGAGTGAATGAACTCTGATATCCAAGTTGTCTTTAGCACATAGTCATCCTCATCAATGAGTGACATTTCCCCTAGGTCAATGAGTGAACACGTAGTAATTATCGGTGGTGCTAGGACTCCTTTTTGTGAGTGGCTTGGTGGCAAAAGAGGAGATGGAGAGGCAGGCGGTAGACTCGCTGGAGTTTCTGCCGAAGAATTGGGAAGTATTGCAATCCAAGGTGCTCTGAGTAAAACAGGAACAACTCCCGAATCTGTAGATCACTTGGTAATGGGTCATGCACTCCAAACTAGCAGCCAAGCAATTTTTGGTGCTCGTCATGCAGGTCTCAATGCAGGTATCCCTGAAGAAGTACCTATGCTTACTCTGAATCGATTATGTGGTTCCGGAATTCAATCAATAATTTCTGCATCTCAGATGATTATGCTAGGTGAAGCAAGTACTGTGGTCGCAGGTGGTATGGAAAATCTAAGCCAAGCTCCACATGTCCTCCGTGGCATGCGTTCAACCTACAAATTAGGTAGGCCACCCAGAGAAGGAGATCAACTTCCTAAGGATATGGAGGATTACTTATTTACCAATTTACTTGACACCACTTGCAATTCATTCATGGCACAAACCAGTGATGAGATATGCAGAAGGATTGGTGTGACTCGCGAGGAAGCCGATGCCTTTGCCGTGCTTAGCCATTCCAGAACAGAAATTAGTGTTGATAATGGCGTTTGGGTTGATGAAATAGTTGAAGTCGAAACTCCAGAGGGGTTAGTTACTGCTAAAGAAGAAGATCACTTTGTTAGGGGTACCAGCAAGGAATCATTAGCATCTCTTCGAACACATTTCGGCCCTACTTCATTAGTAACTGCAGGAAACGCATCCGGTGTTGTGGATGGTGCTGCGGCTTTAGTTCTAAAATCCTCCTCACAAGCAGATCTAGATGAAGATCAACCTATTGCTAAAATTGTTAATTGGGGGGTTGTTGGTCTTGAACCAGCGATAATGGCATACGGCCCAGTTCCTGCAAGTCGACTTGCTTTACAAAGAGCAAATATGAATGTTGAGGACATTGATCTGTGGGAAATAAATGAAGCATTCGCCGGTCAAGCCGTTGCTTGTATGAAAGAATTAGGAATATCATCCGAGATTGTCAATATAAATGGTGGTGCTGTTGGCCTAGGGCATCCTCTTGCAGCCACAGGTACTCGTCTCGCACTTACTCTAGCACATACCCTAAAAAATGAAAATAAGCGTTTTGGAATTGCTACCGCCTGTATTGGTGGCGGTCAAGGAATCGCTCTAATTTTAGAGTCAATATGATGGAATTTTGTTAAATCAAATAGTAGTAGGACTTATCTATACAATTCTATTGTAATTATTATGGGTAGCAACCCTAATTCTGGACATGCAAATAGAAAAAGGAGTTTTGTCAAGACAATTACTTGGAGAATAATTGCTACAACAGACACTTTTATTCTGACTCTTTTTTCTGCAACATGGTTTGGTGAAGAACTAGGAATTAATTCTGAAGAGGCATTTGCACTTGCAGGTACTGTTGCGGCACTTGAAATAATTACTAAGATGATACTTTATTATTTTCATGAGAGAGGTTGGAGTACTATTTCTTGGGGCATTGATGAAGGATAGTTATTTTCATTAGCCAAATAGCCCATAAATAGTAGCAAACATAAACATCAAAGTAGATATGAAAAAGCCATAGAAAATACCTATCGATTGCTCTTTTTTCCATGCGTAATTTATGCATGCAAAAAGACCTATTAAGGTACTGAATAAAAAGAAAAGATTCCGCGGACCATTATATCCAGGAGGATCTGGAGGACAACCCGAAGACCCAGGAAACCCAAAAGATAAGCATCCGTTCTCAATCTCGTTCAGATAGGACAAGATAGATAGTGGGAAAATGACAATAATAGGAATCATAAAACCAATGAAGAATGGCCACCCTAGTTTTACAATAGCGTTAATCACCGACATCAAATAAAACATAGGTAGGGCACAGAAGAATATCGCAGAAAGTAACACTCCACCATCTTCACCATTGCCAGAAGATGACAATGCCATCAGAATCAAAAATCCAATTATTATTATACCAATTGGAGCTAAAAATTCAGTGTAATTAATATTATTTTCATCATTATTTTCTTTTTCTAATAGATGCAGTAATTCCTTCGCCGAGACTGATGAATTCTCCTCTGATTCTGTAAAATTTGTATTAATCCACATCTGCGGTCGCCCCACCTTATCCTCATCTTCTCTAGAAAATGAAGGTCGTTCGTTTGCAGCCACATCCTCCATGAAAAACACCTGATACATTATATAATCATTAGCAACAAGTAAGTAATTATGACCATAAGTAATGTTGATAATATTCCTAATATCAACATTTTACCTCCAATATCGGTAAGACTTTCTTTACTAATGAAGAACCCTACTGCTGCCAGTAATGGTATCAGTAAATGACTGCCAAGTTGTGCAATTAATTCTGCTAAATTTTCTGGAATCAACCAAGTTGAAAGAATTGCAGCCGATATGAACCCGGGTACAAAGAGTGGTAGTGAAAAATCACCAATATTTTCTGTTTCATGCTTATTCATCTTGTTTCCGAGATATACACTTAGTGGCACAATCAGAATTAGAAGAGATACTCTAGCTAATTTTACTGCTGTAGCAACAATTAGTGCTTCACCTCCAATTGATTCTCCTGCTGCAACAGCCTGTGGGACAGCATGTATTGTTGAACCAGCCCATATTCCAGAATCTATTTCAGAAAATCCAAGAAGGGATGATAAAATTGGAACCAATATAAACGTTAGAAAACCCATTATGTTGACTACAGACAGAGTAACAGCAACATTTTTTTCTTCTAACCTGAGTGGGCCAGAAACCGCTAAAACAGCACTATTTCCACAGATAGCGCCTCCTGCACCCATTGCAAAAGAAGAACTTTTGTCTAGTCCGATTCTGGTCCCGTATAAATAGCAGAAGCACATACATGAAAATGCTGAAATGAATGCGATCAATATTCCTTTGAATCCAATTTCTGGTTGTAGAAAAAGTTCTAGATTCAATCCAAATCCAAGCATAATTATGACTACTGGCATTAATTCACTAGTCATCCATTTACCTCCTTCTTCTAAACCGGTCAGAAATTGTGCTAGAATAGCGCCTATAATGAATGCTAGAGTGCTAGATCCAATACTGAAAACATCATTTTCTTGCATCATGAAATCACAATAATAAGCAAAAATACTGATTATTATTGAGAATATAATTCCACGATATACTGTCATCCATCCCCCTCCGGATTATCCAAATAGCATGACGCCAATCACTCCGCCGGCTAACCAGGCACCTATTGCAGAACCTAAATTTCCAAATGTCGTAACTAGTAATATTCGACTAATTTTATTAGACCAGAAATCAAGATTATCATTTAATTCTAGAAATTCCGCCGCATCTTTCCCAGTGGGTGCTGTCACCTTAAGTTGTGTATATCCTGCAAACCATCCTGCAGCTAACGTTGGATTTAGACTAGTAAATGGCGATGAAATAGCACCTACAATTACAGAGAGTGGATGACCCCTTGCTAAAGCAACTCCTAGTCCAGCAAATATTGCATTGGCTACTAGCCAATACCAGAGTGTATTTTCCAATGCAGCGAAGTCTCCATTATATGCTAACCAGCTAACTATAGAGGCTAGAAAAATAGGTATTGCCCACACGATTATCTTAGGCCATATTGGCTTTGGTGGTTCTTTAGATAACTCAGATAATCTTGAAGTAGATTCTATAGGGGCTATTTCGAGATTCTCAGTAATTCCATTGATATGTCCTGCACCAACTATAGCCAGAATCTTCCCCTTTCCGCGTATCTGCTGTATTTTACCGGCTAAATAAGCATCTCTTTCATCTATCAAAACAGCTCCCGCGTTGGGTGCGACTATCCTGACCTCATCCATCAATTCTGAGAGTAAATCAGAGTCTTCAAGTAATTTATCTATGTCGAAATCTTCCTCTTCTATATCATCATCATCATCCCAGAGTAACGCATTTAGAACACGCCATTTCTCTCTGAGACTCATTTTTCTCCACGCACGCCTCAAAGTAATTACAACATCTCGGTCAATCAATGCATAATCGATTCCTTCTTTTTCAGCGGTTTGAATTGCAGTCAAAAGTTCAGCACCAGGCCTCTCTCCAGTTTGTAGCCCCATGCGTCTCTGCTGAACAGCTAATGCAGATTGTAGAAGGATCATCATTGAACGACCTTCGTTAATGATCTTCAGCAAATCCTCATTACCTAATTCATCAGGACTTTTTAGTGATTTCAGTCTTGATTGACATAGTTCAATTGCAACTAAATCAGGCTTATATTCTGAAATTTGTTGTTTAACTAGATCTACAGATTTACTCGAGATATGTGCAGTCCCAATAAGTCTTAGATTTTCATCAATATCTACAAAATTCTCTCTCATAGGGCCTCACCTCATTCTATTGCACGCATCGCAGTATACAGGTCAACATGCTCACGCACATCGTGCACCCTGATGATGTCGACCCCTTTATCGGGTGCCATTGCTGCAATGCCTAAAGTACCAGAAAGCCTATCTTCAACTCTTTCTCTTGACAATAGATGTTCAAACATTGTCTTTCTGCTAACCCCCCACATCAGATTCATATTTTCCTCAGGAACAATTCTTCTTCCTGAAGAAAGTAGAGCAATATTATGCTGTAGTGTCTTTCCAAATCCGATTCCTGGGTCCACAATAATTTTTTCTGAAGGTAAACCATTTTCAAGTAAAGAATTAGTGGCGTCAGTCAAGAATTTTCTAACCTCACTTACCACATCGTTGTAATTTGGATTATTTTGCATGTTGTTTGGAAGACCTTGCATGTGCATTATACAAATAGACAAATTGTTTTTTATCACAACTTCACTCATTTCCGGATCAGATAATCCACTAACATCATTCACCATATCCACTCCTGCATCTACAGCATCTTTTGCTACACTTGCTCTTCTCGTATCGATTGATAGACCTATTTCTGGGAATTTGTTTCTAATTGCTTTAATTATAGGAATAACTCGTTCTAATTCTTCATCAGGATCTACTGGAATCGCACCAGGCCTTGTAGATTCTCCACCTATGTCTAACCATTCTGCACCGTCGCCGATCATTTCTTCTGTCCTTAGCAATGCATTCTCTATTGAATTAACTCTGGAATCTTCAAAAAATGAGTCAGGAGTGACATTCAGAATACCCATTATACTAGGAAAACCGTTGTTTTGGCTTTTCGCCAATCGTCCAGAGTCGGCCATTTCATCCCTTGCATCAGACGTACCCTTTATGATGTGACGGAGAGGCAATCCCCCGATGGTTATAGGCGAGGACACTTCTGACGCTACTGTAAAAACATCAGTTACGGGTGTCGCTTCATCCGCAAAAGAAGAACTTCCATCAAATGAATCTCTAGAATTAATGGAATCTATTTTACAACGTTTACAACCAAATGATAGGCACGAGATTCGTGATATGATAACCAATCGCGGCTGGCTTTCTGGAGTGCTATTGATGATGGCTGGATTATTCTGGTGGATTTCTGTTAACAAAGGTGCTTCAAGTCTCGGAGATGAGGATTTACCGTTATCTATGTTGGGTGAATTAGAATTTTCTGAACTAGCATTAATGATACCAGCATTAGTATTTGTAGCCACAACAATTTGGTCAATTGGTCGAGAGAGAGGTCTTGCCTCAATGTCTAATATCAGTGGTCTTCTAGTAATTCTTGCCATTTATTATATATTGGAGCCAATTGGATTTGCACTACTTACTGATGATGTAGATATGCAATCTGCAATGGTTGCATCTGGAAGACTATTAGCACTAGCTACTATGATTCATTATTCTGCCCGTTTATTCATAGATGCAGTACTTTTACAGTGGGTTCGTACTCAAATGATCCATATGCCAGTTGAGATGATACCTACAATGAATACATCCTCTGAAGAGGGTCATGCTGATGAAGGCATACCACTTGCCTGATCTCATGAGTGACCTACCCCCTCGAGTCTCAGTCCTTCGTCTTGGACATAGACGTGAGAGAGATAAAAGACTTACAAGTCACCTAGGATTGACAGCAAGAGCATTAGGTGCCAATGAAATTATTCTGGCAGGAGATCATGATGAATCAGCACTTGAAACATGGAATTCAGTAACTGAACGTTTTGGAGGAGATTTTGATTGCCGACACGAATCTAGCCCACTTAGTTTCCTTCGTCAGTTTTCTAAAGATGCAGGTGATGGTAAACCAGGTATCATTATTCATTTGACGATGTATGGGGAGAATTGGAGAAAAATGGTTAGCGAAATAAGGCGCGATAGGCCAATTGTAATAGTGGTAGGTGGAACTAAAGTTCCGAGGGAGGTGTTCAATCTTGCTGATTACAATATTTCAATTGGAAATCAACCACATTCTGAAGTTTCTGCACTTGGTATTTTCCTTCAATCAATGATAGGTGAAGTTGCTGAAAATCATTTTTCAGGTGGAGAAATAAGAATAGTGCCTAGTGAGTTTGGCAAGAGAGTTTTGAACTTAGAAGACGAATGACCTATTGTCAATGATTAAGTGTCTAGTTTAGACAGCATCGCTGATGTCGGGTAATGCTCCTGCCGGGGGCTTCATTCCCGACCTAGGTGTTTCAGGGTCTGAGAGCCCTCCAATTTTTCCCGATGCTGCTGATATTTTAGTTGATTATCAAGACCTAGAACCGCCTTCAAGAATTAATGGATTGTTACTCCTTGCAGATGGTACAAGGTACCAAGGAGAACTATTTGGTGCATCTTCCATAGCGGAAGGGGAATTAGTCTTTACAACAGGAATGACTGGTTATCAAGAGAGCCTTACTGATCCTTCTTTTGCGGGCCAAATTCTGACATTTACTTGGCCACTACTTGGTAATTATGGTATTCATAGAGGGGTCTCAGAATCATCAAAAGTTTGGCCTAGAGGTGTTGTTTGTAGAGAATTAATGATTAATCCAGACCACAGAGATTCAATTGGCAGTGTGCATGATCTTCTTTTTTCACATGGAGTCCCTGGGATTCAGGGCGTAGATACACGTGAATTGACACGAAGAGTCCGAGAACATGGAACTGTGCTGTGTATATTTGGGCCTGCAGATAAGGAGAAGGAGATGCTTATCAGATTAGATCAAATGATTTCTCCAGATTCTGAAGATTTAGTTGCCGAAGTCACTCGTGATGAAGCGATAGTAATTAATCCTGGAGCTAAGGATAAAGATGGCAAACCATTACCTAGATTAGCAGCAATAGATTGTGGTGTGAAATATAACATTCTTCGTGAGTTATGTACACGCTTTGAAGTATATTGGTGTCCAGCCACAACCCCCTTCTCTACAATTCTAGAATGGAATCCAGATGCTTTCTTCGCCTCTAATGGCCCAGGTGATCCTGCTCATTCTGGAGCCGCATCTACCGCTAGAAATACTTTAGCAGCCGCAGTTAGAGCAGACATCCCAGTTATGGGGATCTGCTTAGGACATCAATTAATGGGTTTAGCCGCAGGACTTAGAACCTACAAATTAAGATATGGTCACAGAGGTGCGAATCAACCAGTTGTAGATCTTGAATCTGGACGTGTTTATATTACAAGCCAAAACCATGGATTTGCAGTCGAAGATCCAGATAAAGGAATGTTAGCCCCTCATCCTAGTGGTTCATGTTCAGACAGGGGGAGTAATCAGCTAGAAGCACCTTTCAAAGTCAGACATGTCAATGCTAATGATAGAACTGTTGAGGGTCTGGATCTAATTGGTAAACGCGCTTTTACCATACAATATCATCCAGAAGCATGCCCTGGGCCACATGATGCATCGCCGTTGTTCGATCGTTTTGCATCGATGGTAGAAGATAATATTGCAGGAATACCTATTCGTTCAAGAGGTGGAAATTAATGCCACGTAGAAACGATCTGGAAAGGATTGTTATTCTAGGTAGTGGCCCAATCAGAATTGGACAGGCTGCTGAATTTGATTTCTCAGGCAGTCAAGCATGTCGTGCTCTTCGAGCAGATGGATATGAGGTTATTCTGATAAATTCCAATCCTGCAACAATTCAAAATGACCCCGAAATGGCCGATAAGATATACATTGAACCATTATTGCCTGAAGTCGTAAGAAGAATCCTTGAGATAGAAAAACCGGATGCCATACTTGCTGGAATGGGTGGCCAAACAGCACTAAATATCGCTTCAGCATTAGCTCACAACGGTAGTCTAGATGAGTTGGGTGTAGAGTTAATTGGTTGTGATCTTGTTTCAATAGATGAGGCAGAGGATCGAGACCTATTCAAGCAAGTTTGTGAAGAAATTGACTTGCCTGTTTGTAAAGCCATAGCCTGTGATTCAATAGATGCCGTTATGGCAGCAGCAGATACTTTGGGCGGTTTCCCTTTACTGATACGTCCAGCCTTCACACTTGGTGGTTTGGGAGGTGGAACTGCTCATAATATGGGTCAATTAGTTGAGATAGCTAGTCAAGGAATTTTGCATTCAGCCATCGGTCAAGTGCTAATTGAAGAAAGTATTCTTGGCTGGCAGGAGCATGAATATGAAGTTATGCGAGATTCTGCAGACAATTCAATTATCGTTTGTACCATGGAGAATATTGACCCAATGGGAGTTCACACAGGAGAATCTGTGGTTGTTGCTCCTCAACAGACACTATCAGATAGAGATCATCAAATGCTTCGTGATGCTGCTTTAAAATTGATTCGTAGACTGAATATTAAGGGGGGTTGTAATGTTCAATTTGCTGTTGAACAATCCACTGGAGAATATAGAGTCATAGAAGTAAATCCTAGGGTTTCAAGATCTTCTGCTTTAGCTAGTAAGGCAACAGGCTATCCTATAGCAAGAATGGCTGCCCTTATAGCAGTAGGTTATACTCTTGATGAATTACCAAATCCAATAACAGGAGAGGGCACTACAGCAGCATTCGAACCAACTCTCGATTATTGTGTCGTTAAAATTCCAAGGTGGCCGTTTGACAAGTTTAGAACTGCTGATCGTACAATAGGGACGTCAATGAAATCGACTGGAGAGGTTATGGCTATAGGCAGATCATTCGAAGAGGCTTTTCTGAAGGCATGGGCCAGCCTCGAGTATGGTCAACCGCATCCGAGACCTCTTACCATGGCTGATGCATCAGGAGGGGAAACTATGGATGACAGAGCGCGTCAACCTTTACCAGAGGCTTTACTTGAAGATTGGTTAAGAATTCCTAGCGACAGACGTATGTCTGCGCTCATTGAGTCATTTAGGCGCGGATATTCAATTGAAGATGTAAGAGATCTTTCAGGAGGGATCACAAGATGGTTCTTACATCGATTTGAGAAGATTGTGGCTATAGAAACTGAAATGCGTGCTGCAGGAGAACTAGGGATGAAACCTTCCAGTATACCAGAAATTGAGATGCGTCGTTGGAAGGGTATGGGATTTACAGATCTACATATTGCTGATGCACTAGCAGGCTTTCCTCCAGGTGGTTTCAAATCTTTATCCAATGGAGAAAACGAGGACGCAGTAATGAATCGCAGACATGATCTCTCAATACATCCTCGATTTAGAATGGTAGATTCATGCGCTGCTGAATTTGCAGCAGTAACTCCATACTATTATGCAACCTATGAAGGAGGTTCTGCACCGAATGGTATAGATCACGTCCCTGGTGTATTTGAATCAATAAAGCGTAGAATAGTCGTTGTTGGTAGTGGCCCAATTAGAATTGGACAGGGTATAGAATTTGATTATGGTTGTGTACACGCGGTTGGAGCAATACGTGATCTTGGTCATGAGGCGATAATAATCAATAACAACCCTGAAACAGTTTCTACCGATTTTGATACAAGTGATCGTCTTTATTTTGATCCATTGACTTTAGAGCATACAAGTGAAATTTTATTGAGAGAAAATGCTCATGGTCTTCTTTTACAATTTGGTGGTCAAACTGCAATAAATCTTGCTCTTCCTATGTCGAATAGATTACCTCATCTTTCTTCTCTTGGTCTAGATTTAGTTATGGAAGGAACTACTCCTGAAGCAGTTGATGAGGCCAGCGATCGTCAAAGATTTGAGGATTTCTCTGCGCGTATTGGATTGAGAATGCCAAATGGAGCAACTGCATCTACTCCTGAAGGTGTTCGCGATGCCGTATCGGAAATAGGTTATCCAGTTTTAATTAGGCCATCCTATGTCCTAGGAGGAAGAGGTATGGAGATTCTTTCCAATAACCGGCAACTTGATGCTTACATGGAAGAGGCGTTCTTATCTCCAGATCGCCCTTTACTTGTAGATGAATATCTTGGAAATGCCATTGAGCTTGACGTTGATGCGGTTTGTGACGGTGAAGAGGTTCTTATTGGGGCAATAATGGAGCATCTGGAAGAGGCTGGAATTCATTCAGGTGACTCTACTTGTTTCATCCCTCCTCAGAATATTTCTAAGAAGATCTTGGCCGAGGTCGAGGAGTGGACGAGAAAAATTGGTGTTGAATTAGGAGTTAGGGGTTGTTTCAATATACAGTATGCAATCCGTGGTGAAACCCTGTACGTATTAGAAGTAAATCCTAGAGGTTCGCGAACTTTCCCTTTTGTTGCTAAGGCCACGGGGGTCCCTCTAGCAAGAATTGCAGCTCGTCTTTCTTTAGGAGAAAAAATCGCGGATCTAAAAATCCCTGAACCACAAAAAGAAGCAGTGTGTGTTAAAGCCCCAGTATTTCCTTTCATCAAATTAAGAGGATTAGATCCAGCACCAGGCCCTGAGATGAAGAGTACAGGTGAAGTGATGGGGAGTCATGCCAGAGCCTCAGCAGCTTATCTAAAAGCACGTCTAGCAACTGAACTTCCAGTGCCAACTGAAGGTGGTGTTTATGTTACTGTAAAGAACGCTGACAAACACGATGTCATCCCTCTTGTGCAAGAACTTGAGGATATGGGTTTCAAAATATATGCAACTAGAGGAACCGCACATGTTCTACGAGATTCTGGTGGTATTGATGTCAATACCTGCTATAGAATTGCAGAAGGACTTACTCCCGACGCGCTTGATTTAATGCGTCAAGGAAAGATAAACCTCATCATTAACACCCCTCGTAATACAGGTGGTGCTGTTCTAGATGGAAATATGATGCGGAGACTCGCTGTTGAACTAAATATTCCATTTGTGACCACTATGGCGGGTGCAAAAATGGAAGTTTTGGCAATAGCAGAGGCCAGAGAGGGTATGCCAGAACCAAGGCTTTTAGATATCGCGATTTTAAGTTGAGGTGTAAAGTATGGATCTAGTTACAAATTACGGTTTCAAATGCGTGGTAGGATTTCTCCTAGGTGCGACTGGGGCCTTCCTAGTTAATATCTCATTAAAGGCAATGAGAATAATTGCATTAGCTCAGGGTGCCTTTCTTGGATTACTAGCAATCTCAGGAGTTATTACAATTAACTTTGGTCGACTTCTTGAAATCCTTACTGATATCGTAAATTGGTTTGCAGATTCTCTAGGTTCAATTTTTTCTTCACTCTTGGAGCTAGGGACATTTGGAGCGGGTTTTGCTGGAGGATTTATCGGCACAACAGTTCTTCTTGAGACTCTCAATGATGAACGCTGAACTAGGAATTTAGCAAATCAATAGCATCTTCAAGACCAATTTCAAGTAATAAAGCCGAAGCTTTCGGGCCATTGTTCCGGCCTAACATTGCCCAATATAATACAGTATAAGATTCTCGACCTTCGATTCCAAATTCTGAAGCAGTATTTCTAATTGTAGATGAAATCAAATCCTCAGTCCAATCTATTTTTCCAAATTCAATTGCCAATTTTTTCAAGAATTTTTTCTGCTCTTCACTCAATTTTTCACGCACTTCATCGTCTATTTTGTTTCTAATGTGTATTCTTGCATCTTCTGGGAAATGTATACTTCTAATCCAATTCCGCATACGCAAGAGCCTCTGTTGTAATGCTTTATGCGGCTCCCCACTTAGGTGTCCACTATTTCTAAGTGAATTCCAAATGTCTGTATCTGAGTTTTTGATTTGGGCTAACATTGCCAAATGCCGGAAAGAAATGGTGCCTTTTGGCTCAAATCCTCTTTCAGTTTGACTAAGTCTCCTAGCAGCAAGACGTGTGTCAACTGAGATTTCCTTACGCTTACTCATGCCTTCCTTTTTCTTTGGTGGATTAGCGACTAATCGCTCGTACTCATCTGCTATGACGAACATCATCCCTCCTGTATCAAATTCAATATGACGATTCATTTTACTTCTGGCAATAATATATCGAAGTATTTCAGGAGGCACTATTGAAAGAGTTTCTAAAGGCCCTATAGTATTGCCTGAAGACGAGGACATCGGTCCAGCACCTTTTACCTGAATCCATTCGTAAACCATTTTTTCTGGTGGGGAACTTCCGAGTATCCTGCAAATGGGTAATCCTGTGTCGAAAGAGCCTCCTGCAGCGCCATGGTCCTTTCCTGCAGGTTCACACGTAACTCCATGAATTCCCCAACGAGCGGCCCAATCAATCCTCCATGGTAATTTTCCTTCTGCCTTTCGGATGTCTGCAGACCCTGAATTTCCATTTTTATCAGTCCAATGAACGTATGGTTTTTCATATCCCGTAACAGTTACTCCATCCATACTTCCATCCGAACCAAGAGGTTTGTAGGGGAACCAATTATCATCCAATTCTCGCCCAGATATCGATTCAATAATTTCCTTAATTTCATTAGCATGTTCGATGGCGGAATCGATCTTTTCGGCGAATAGTCCATCTGCATAAGTAAGGTGATTCATTATCACTTCTGGAAAAACACCAATTTCTGCAAGTGCTTGGAGAAATGGTTCAAGAAAATGTTCAGCATAAGATCTGCCATCTGAACTGGGTCTACCGTCAGAATCAGGTGCTGGAATAAAAGCCAGAGGGCATCCAATATATTGCTGATAATCCTCAGATAGGAAGGGGTAAACTCGACGAAGTGGGTCCATTGAATCAACAATGAAAATATATCGAGAATCTAATCCTGCGTCAAGGCATGCTCTGTGAATCATTTCAGCCGAGAGAATTTCTCTTAGGTGTCCTATATGGAAATCTCCTGAGGGTGTTATTCCAGAACAAGAAACATAGGGTCCTTCTCTGGTCTCTGCAAGTCTCTGTGCGGTAAAGTCCGCCCAATGCATTGTTCCAACCTCAGACAGTAACCACTCGAACGAGACCTCTAAGCGGTACCGCTTCAATTTCATTCATGTGCGTCTTATTAGCGACTACTAGACATAGTTTCACATCTGCTCCTGCTTCACGAAGATGATGCACTGTTTTGATCATAGTCGTACCGCTTGAAACTACATCGTCGACAACTACTACACGCTTCCCTTCAACTCCTGCAAATACCTCTGATAAGTGTCCACTTTTTGATTCACTAATACTTCTTGAAACAGATAATTCAAGGTCCATTTGGCCTGCTATTGCTTGAGCAAATGGTATTCCATTGATTGATATTCCAACAACTCCATCGACATCTTCACCTATTTCTTCTTCTATGATGTCACAGAAAACAAATGAAATAGCTTCTATTCTTGCTGCTTTAACCGCAATTGATCGCCATCCAACTCTAATATCGTGTGGTGCTTCTTCTTCTGCTGGTACATTTGAAGATGAAAGCCACTGGATCGTAGTTTGTGAAAGAGATAGTTCATCTGCTATTTGTTGACCATTCAAACCCTCTTTTCTATATTCCTCAACTTTCGTTCGAAGCTCGTCTATGCTAAGTGGCATCGTTGGTCCCCCTACTGACGTCCGTATCAAACATTCGTATGTATATTATGATTTCAAAACGTTATATCTAGTTTTTAATAGATTCCATTAGAACCTACCAGTTGATCCGAAACCACCCTCTCCTCTTTCAGTTTCCCCTAAATCCTCAAATTTTACTTCCTTAAATCCAGATCTTGGAATTGGCGTAATTAGGATTTGTGCAATTCTTTCTCCCTTCTTTACAGTATATGATTCACTATTTCCAATCCATGTCATCATAACAAATAGTTCTCCTCTATAATCTGCATCTATCGTGCCAATTCCATGTGGTGGTATTAATCCCTTTTTTCCTAAAGAAGATCTCGCTCTTACTTGTCCTTCATATCCCACAGGTATAGCAACATGCAAACCAGTTCTAACAAGTGTTGCCGTTCGATATGGGACTGTTGTATCTTCCAAGGCATATAGATCCCATCCTGCTGCATGAATACTACCACGAGTAGGTAACTTTGCATCCCGATGAACCCGCGCAACTCTTACCTCAATTACTTCTTCCACATACATTCGGGTCTAATGGCAGTCTTTGACGGTTGGTACACGAGGTTTTACTACCCGGTGAGGTGAAAAGGAGGACACACTCCGCTCTATTCAATGAGTGACTTCGAGTATGACGCGCTTCTCGATAGAGCACGTGATAGAATTCCTAAGGATATCAGTGAGCGTGCTCGCTGGACAATGCCTAATCCAGAAGTATTAGTCGAAGGTAATCAGACAATTATTCGCAACTTTTCTGCTATTGTAGATTCAATGGATCGTGATCCTAATCATGTTTATCAATATTTAATTAATGAATTAGGTACATCGGGGACTCGCGAGCAAATTCGAGTAATTTTAAAGGGAAGAATTCCACCAAAGAGAATAAAGGAAAAAATAGTAGGTTATGTGAAGAATTTCATTCTTTGTGGCCAATGTAAGGCGCCTGATACTAGATTTATCAAAGAAGAAAGAACTACTCTTCTAAAATGTCAAGCCTGTGGTGCTACTAGGCCAGTCAGACTCTAACTTAAGTTGGGTCTAAGAGTAGTAATTTTTCAAATTCCACTTCATGGAAGATAGAATCGAATCTGTTCAACATTCTTTTTCTCTTTCTCTGGAACTAATTCAGGATAGCCTATCTTTAGGAATCCAATAATTCTCTCTTTATCTTGAGAAATATTAAGCGCGGCATATGTGGTATCATCTCTTGTGATTGAACCAGTACTCCATTGAGACCCTAAGCCTAGGTCCCAGAGTGAAAGAACAAGGTTATGCAAAGAGCAAACGGTTGCAGCATAATCTTCTTCTTCTCTAAAGTCATCATTTGGACTCAGTTTTGAAGAGGCGGCTATTATTACAGGTACATCCATAATTTTTGAAACGGCTTTTTTTTCAGATTCAATTAAACCGTCTTGACCCAAAAAACGTGATTTTTCTCTAGAAAGTTCAAGCACTCTTGGCAATAGTTTTTTTCTTGTTTCATCTCCTAAAACATAGAATTTCCATGGATGCGTTTGCTTGTGGCAGGGTGCGTTACTTGCCGCTTTGAAAGCAGTTTCCAAATCTGTAATTTGCACCTCCTTTTTAGAAAAACGATATACGGTTCTTCTACTATTCAAGTTATTTTGTACATTAGACATATGAATTCCTAATCCAAGCGATCAAACTTTGCTGCCAAAATGAAGTCCGATTCTGTTAATCCATCAATCTTGTGTGTCCATATCATCGCCTTAACTCTCCCCCATCCTAATTCAAAGTCAGCATGATGATTTTCATTTTCACAAATTTCACCTAATGAGTTAGTAAAATCGAGAGCCTGTTCGAAGTCAAGAAACGTCCAAATTCTTTCAATATGATGAACTCCAATTAGTTCCCAATCTGAATGAATATTCTGCATCATATGCTTTGCCTCATCTTCTGACATTGGAGGTACATTACCACTGCAAGGAATGCATTCCTTATTAGCAAAATCGTTCATCCAATCAACCCCAAAGATGGCTATCGTCAGACCCTCCATCTGACTGCCTTTCTGCTTGTTCATGAATGTTAGATCTTCTTCTTATATCTTCCTTTTCAAATGTCAGAAGCTCATCATCTTCAATATAAGGAGGTCTTAGATGACTAATAACTCTGACTTCAACAATCACATCTCTAGCAATTGATCTAAATTTGCCATCTTTATCCAACAATTCTACAGAATTTCTTGTTGTAGCAATAAGCATCCCTTGAATAGTTGGGTCGGAATTATTAGGTATAGCTCTAGAATCAATAAGTAATTCAATCAAATCATCCTTACGAAGTCCACTTCTTCTATCAATAAGTGGTCCGAAGAACACATCTTCTATTTTTTCAATGTCCTGCGCCCCATATTTCTTTGCCAAATCACGCGCCCAGTCTGGCAATTTTTCTATTTTACCACCGCTCCCTCCTTCGACCATGTACTCCCGTGTGACTTTCCCTAGAAAAGCACGTTGTTTCAAAAGTGTCATCCGACGCGGTGTCAACGGAGGTGTACCCATGACTCCTGTAGAATGGCGAAAAATCCCAACGGTCCTTTACCCTCAGGAAGTCTTGGATAAATCATTCAAGCGTGCAAGTAAGCAATCAGATTTAGTCGAAGATCCTGATAAGTATCATCGCGTTCGCAAACAGATGGCAAGAATGATTCAAGCATCCAGTGATACCATTGCAGAAACTCTCCTTAAGTGGATTGATAAATGGCCTAGTTTGAATGCCCAATCCTCTTTTGATCAAGCATTAGTTGATGCAGCAGTAGGGGCGGATGAATATAGACGAAATCTTGGCGCTATACAATGGGCGGCCCAAAGAGTCCGTAGCATAGCAGGTGAATCTCAATCAAAAATGCTTAGGTATCGTAACATTGAGGCTTTTCACAATGAAAGAAGGCATGCCTATGGGCGTATGTCTTCCATAATAGACCAAATCTCTCAGAATATTTTGTGGCTTGGTGAGGCTCGCGATATACTTCGTAAACTTCCATCAATTGACGCATCAGAACCATGTATAGTAGTGGCAGGCGCTCCTAATGTGGGTAAATCCGCTTTGATCACTGTATTATCTAGTGGCGAGCCAGAAGTTGCATCCTATCCCTTTACAACAAAGCGCCTCCATGTCGGCCACTTTGATCATAGAAGACGTACTTATCAGTTAGTTGACACACCGGGTTTGTTAGATAGGCCTATGACCGAGCGTAATCAAATAGAAATGCAAGCAATAGCTGCTCTTGAGAATATAGGAGACTTAGTATTGTTCCTTATTGATTTAAGTGAAGATGGTGGTGTAGACTTAGAAAATCAAAAAAATCTTCTTTCAGAAGTTGAAGAGTTACTCTCAGATAAGGAAATTATAGTTGTATATTCTAAGGCCGACCTAATTGACCAAAATAATGAGGGAAAAATCTGGGTTTCTTCAACTACAGGGTTAGGGGTGGAAGAATTACGTTCGAAAATAATTGATGCAGTAGATGCAGATGCTATAATTGATCCTCTAAAACTTCCAAGTGATTGGCCTCGAGAAAATGAAGAAATAGAACCTATAGGGTCTCCAGAAGAAATTGCTAAGAGACGTGAAAAAGCGGAGATGCATGCTCCTCGTTGGGAAAGAGAAATGAGACGAAAAAAGAACGAAAGAGCCTAATTCGTGTGAAATTTCGCCCCACAAGTGACACAATAGATTTCAAATCCTCCGTAAGACGAAGGTAGACCTTCTGCTCGAATTTCAGAACCACACGCCTCACATTTGGTAACTGCCATATTTATCCCAGTCAGGGTCTATTATTCAATCAATTCTATCCGGCCTGACAAAATTCGGTATTATTGAAATTATGCATCAACGAATTTTTTCCAAAATAGTTTGATTGGATAAATCATTTCCACAGCCCCAATCATCAGTAAAATGCCTACAATACCTAGAAGAATTTCTCCAGCCGTTGCCATATGGATTGTTGAACTAATAGTAACGGTTTGAACATCTACATTTGAGACGCCACTTCTGCCCCCACTTGTGAATCGATAGTCGCCAGGTTCTAGAGAATATGTGAAAGAGTTCTCTACATCAGGGCCTCCTGCCTCAAACTCAAAACGATCTGCTTCACATGTGGTAAGTCCGTTAGGGTCTGGAGGACATTCTTCTGCAAATTCAGCATCTACAACACCTATCCATGCTTTACCCGGTTCATCCCATTCAATCGTAACTTCAACATCAAGAAGTTTGAAACCCCAAGGGACATAAAAATCATTTCCAGTCATACCAACCGGACATCCTCCTGAGTCGTCATCTAAGCAAGGCACTGTAGATGCTTTTTCTCGGCTCTCAGGAAGTCCAATGCCATTAAGGCTTGAAATCACCATAATGAGACAAACGAATCCAACAAATCCGGGTAGAACTCCAAGGACGCGTACCATCTTCATGTGATGTCCTCGGGTGTTTTGAAGTTGAACCTGACGCTAAATAGTACTCATTATTGCCAATAAAATAGCAATTGCAGGGAATAGATAAAGCATAACTGTCAACCTCTTCCTAGATTTTTCTCTTTTTTCATTTGTTTTCTCACATTCTTCTGAATCACAAACTGGTGGGTCCGAATCCAATGGAATTGGCGCCCAGCAAACTGAGCAATGTCTGTGTGGTTTTGTACCACTAGCCTTTGTACTCCTTTCGCTTCTTTTACGATCTTTGCTGGCCAGCTGACGTGCCTGTGATGCCGTGCGTGTCGCCATTTTCTGGATTTTTTCCTTACGACTCAAATTATCTCCTCGTTTTTGCTTTTTACGATTCAACTACAGTTCCTGCAAAAGATTCACCAATTATCGCTGCTTTTATGATTTCTATATCTCTTCCATCTAGAACATTTAGTGTCAAGTTTTCTTTTGCAGCATCTGCAACACCCATAGGATCTACGACCCCACTCGGTCCTGCAGAATCATGTGCTGCGGGACCAACAATGTCTTGCAATTGCTTGTGTGTCAATCTATCATATGATTTCGCATTTGGATTTGTACGTGGGTCAGAGTCGTAGACGCGTTCTACATTTGTTGCAATTATACACCTAGATGCACCTGTTGCTATAGCTAATCGAATGGCAACTGTATCCGTAGTATGCCCTGGTACTGTACCTCCCATTACAACAACGGGTCGTTCATCAAATAGCATCGATGCTTCATTTATTGAATGAGGAATACTTCCAGATACCATAACGCCAGATTCAGCCAAAGCCTCTCTAATTATTGTAGCATTAAGTCGTGTTGCTGCAATGCCAATTTTATCTAATCGTCCTTCATTGTTAATTATCGGTCGTGAGAGCTCTATTCCATCTCTAGCAGGTGATCCTCCACCTACTACAATACCAATCCTATCATCCGCTGCGACCCTGTCGCGAATAATTCCTACCAGAGTCTCAATCCATGAGTGCCTACCTTCTATTTCTGGTCTTAGAAGACTACCTCCTAGGGCTAGTACGACAGTTGCCATTGAATAGTCGAGAATGCCTATTCCTTTCAATGCCTTCGCAATTTATACTTAAGAGAATTGAAATGCCTCAGTCTTTGGCCTTAGCGCTAGGGGCGTACGTATGACTGACGAGTTGGAGTTGCAGCAGCGTAAACTTCGTCTTAAGAAGAATCTTGAGGATCTTCAAGATATGCGTGGAATGGGGACTGAACTTGTAACAGTTGTAATACCTCCAGATCGACTGATTAGTGATGTCAGGGGTCAACTTAGCCAAGAAGGCGCCCAAGCTGCAAACATAAAGTCTAAATCAACTAGAAAACACGTAGGAGATGCAATTGAATCTGCCATAGCGGTTCTAAATCGCTACAAAAATGCTGGAGAAAATGGATTAGCAATTTTTGTTGGACATGTCATAGTTGGAAACAACAAATCAAGATTAGTAACAGTCGTAGTAGATGATCCACCAGAGTCATTTACTTCTTTCAGATATAGGTGTGATTCAACATTTGAATTAACACAACTTGAGGAGATGCTGATAGATCGCACTTCATATGGTCTTTTTGTTATAGATAGAGGCGAAGCCGCTTACGGTATAGCCAGTGGAAAAAGAATACATTGCCAAGAGGAATTACAGAGTAACATAATGGGAAAACATCGCCAAGGCGGGCAGTCGGCTCAAAGATTTGAGCGATTAATCGAAGAGGCTGCTCATAAGTTCTTTAAGCGCGCAACTGAGCATGCTTGTTCTTATTGGTTACCTAATATTAGTGATCTCAAAGGAATAATTATTGGTGGTCCGGGTCAAACTAAGGAATTTGTAGTAAAGAATGATTACTTTCATCATGAAATTAAGAAATTAATAAGAGAACCATTCTTTGATGTTGGATATTCAAATGAAAGTGGAATCAGAGAGTTGGTCCAAAGAGCTGGAAATTTGATGGATCAAATAGAATTGGATGCAGAACGAGAACTTGTAGATAGATTTCTTAGAGAGGTTATGCAAGCACATCCAAAAGCAACATATGGAGAGGTTATGATTCGAAGCGCTCTGGATCAAGGTGCTGTTGACACACTACTAATCTCGGAGGGCCTTCGTAAGAGAAGAGTTGGGTGGATATGTAAGCCCTGCTCTCACGAGTGGCAAGCTTCTCAAATCAGTCTTTCAGACATCCCTAATTGTCCTAAATGTGATTCGGCTGATGTACGCGAAGATCCAGAAAGAACAATGGATATGATAGACGAATTAACCCAGATAGCAGGCCATACATCTGCGAAGGTTAGTCTGATTTCGATGGATACTGAGGAAGGGGCAACACTGCAGAATTCTTTTGGAGGAATAGCTGCTTTGTTGAGATATTCACTTACTTGAGGTTATTTAATGCGTGAATTATTACTTTCAGTTAGGCCAATATTGTCCTCAGTAATGACTAATTTAGGTATTAAAGAGGAAGAATGGTTTGATTTACTAGACTCATCTACTGATTCCAGTTTTGCAGATATTGCTATGCCTTGTCATTCTCTTTCAAAAAAACTAAAGAAATCGCCTATGCAAATTGCAGATGAAATTCTTGAAGGTGTCGGAGAAGATCTTTGCGATTTCTGTACTCTTTCTTCAATTAATGGTTTTCTTAATTTTTCAGCGAATTCAAAATGGCTTAATGAATGCTTACAGAACCACATTCTTGACCAGCGTTTGGGAGTTTCTTTAGATGAACAGAGGACTATAGTTGTAGATTATTCTTCGCCAAATGTAGCGAAGCATATGCATGTGGGGCATCTTCGTTCTACTGTGATTGGTGACTCACTAGTTCGTATGCTGACTTACAAAGGTCATAATGTAGTACGTGAGAATCATATTGGAGACTGGGGCACTCCATTTGGAATGCTTATCGAACATTTAATAGATGTTAATGGAAATGATACAATAAATAATGTAGATCTTGCAATATTCTACAGAGATGCTAGGGAAAAATTCGATTCAAATGTAGATTTTGCTGATAGATCTAGAGAAAGGGTTGTTAAAATGCAATCAAATGATCCTGATTCTATTTACTATTGGCAAATGTTGGTAGATCAATCTCTAGTTCATTTTAACGAGGTATACCAAATGATGGGTGTACTTCTAAACAATAATGATATTGCTGGAGAGTCAAAATATGAATCTTTACTATCTGAAGTTGTTGAAAAGCTTGAAGAAGCGGGTTTGTTACATGAAAGCCAAGGTGCTCAAGTAGTATTCCCAGAAGGTTGGTATAATCGAGAGGGCAACCCTCTTCCTCTAATTATTCGTAAGGCAGATGGTGGCTATAATTATGCTACTTCGGATCTAGCATGTATAATTGATCGAGTACAAAATGTAGGTGCTACTGATTTTCTTTACGTAGTAGGTGCTGAGCAATCTCAGCATTTTGCAATGGTGTTCGAAGTTGCCAGAAAAGCAGGATTCATGAATAAAAAAATTACTGCAACTCACGTTCCATTCGGATTAGTGATGGGCACCGATGGGAAAAAATTAGCTAGTCGCACTGGCGGAGCAGTACATCTTAAAGATCTGTTAATGGAAGCGATTGAGAGAGCGAACTCAATTATTGCTGAAAAGAACCCCAGTCTATCAAATGATGAGAGAAATGAAATTGCTAGAATGCTTGGAATTGGAGCCATTAAGTACGCGGATCTTTCCACGGACCGTAACAATAATTACACCTTCGATTGGGAAAAAATGCTTTCATTTGATGGGAATACAGCACCATATTTACAATATGCTCATGCTCGTATATGTAGTATATTTTCTAAAGCAAATATTGATCGAAAAGACGTACAAAGGGCAATAATTTCAGTATCAGATGAGCGCGAAATTTCACTTGCTAAAGCGATTCTCTCATTTCCGGAATACTTGGATAAGGCCATTGTTTCTAATTCACCTCACAAATTGGCTACACAATTACATTCTCTCGCGCAAGCATTTGGAACATTCTATGAATTCTGTCCTGTGATTTCTTCAGAAACTGATATTTTTGAAAGCAGACTTGCTCTTTGTGATTTGACAGCTCGTACTCTTGAACAAGGTCTTAATCTCTTGGGAATTGAGGCGCCGAAGAAGATGTGATGATTCTTCTCGCAAGATTAATCCACGTATTGTTCATATCTCTAACCTCCTCGGAGACCATGGTTAAGGTAGGCGACAAGGCACCTGATTTCACATTAAAGAACACTACAAAAGAAGCAGTAACACTTTCTGATTATCTGGGGAAGACGGTCATTTTGGCTTTCTATCCGGGGGCGTTTACAGGTGTTTGTGACAAAGAGATGTGCTCATTTCAAGAGAATCTTGTCACTCTGAATGATTGTAATGCTATTGTATTAGGGATTAGCGTAGACTCTCCTTGGGCTAATGCAGAATTTGCGAGAAGATACAATTTAGAATTTGATTTACTTTCAGATCTTGATAGAGAAGTAGTCGAGTTATATGATACTAAATTTGTAGGGTTAGGTGGTCTTGAGGGTTACGTTAGCGCAAATCGTGTAGTCATCATTGTAGACAGCGAGGGGATGGTCCAGTATCGTTGGGTTGCTGAAAACCCCGGTGTTGAGCCGAATTATGAAGAGTTAATCATCCGTCTTGAGAGTAATTAATCACCATAAGCAAGATAGTAAACTAGAGATCCATAGATTATACCAGATACAGCAAGACTTTCTTCATTGAATCGATCCATATTGTCAAGATATGTATGGTATTCGGATGAACCTGAACCATAACAAACTAATGCATTTCCATATTTCTTCCCATCACTATCATCCTCATCTATGTTATATACAAATGGTGCATGATCTGAATTGTAAGGCATTTCATTATCTGCTATGTCTCTAATGTCTATACTATATGAGTCAGAAAGACTTGGGTATTTTTGCTTAAATTTAGAAGTTATTGCTCTAATATGGTCTGTGTCTTTTGCGTTATTTCCAAACAGAGTCACGCCAGAGTTTCTTTCAATATCAACATGGTTCATATCTAGATTTATGTATAATCTAAGATTTTGATACAGGTTATTTCTATGCTTATCTACCCACTCTGTGGATCCAAATAATCCTTCTTCTTCACCACCCCAAGTGCAGAAATATATTGTATAATATGGCTCTCCTTCCATGCTCTCTATTAGTCCAAATTGTCTTGCAATCTCAAGAACAGTAGCAGTTCCTGATGTGTCATCTACTGCCCCCGGTCCATTGTATACCGTGTCATGATGTGCTCCTATAATGATTAACTCGTCAGTTTGGCCTTGAATTATTCCGCAAGGAACCTTTATGGTGGCTTCTCCTGAATTTTCAACATTTGTGATAAATTGTAATTTCCCTTCTCCATTAACAACTTCTTCTACGATTATCTGTCCTACAGTTTTACTCACCATAATGAATCCTAGATCTATTGGTATGCTGTCTATAGAAGTTATACTAACTGATTTAAAGTACGGTATACAATCACCAGAAATAATTTCATCACAATTTTGTCTCTCATTTATGAGAATAAGTCCCATGATATCATTATCGGCTGCTTTCTTGAATAATGCGGTGTTAGATTCAGTTTCAGAAGTAATATGCACAAGCACTACAGATCCTGCGGCACTTGACCAATCGGTACTATCATTTCCATTACCTATGTCTATTACTTCAATGTCATCTACATATCGAATGAATGCAGATCCTGAGTACCCCTGAATTACAAAATCAGATCGATGCTCGAAATTAATGAAATCAGCATTAATATCTGTAGCACCGCAAGCTAAAGCCGGAAATGTTTCTCCTATATCTCCTGCATTGCATATTGATAACTCGGGCTCTTCGTTGTCATCAATTACAAACATAGGGACATCAAAATCTTCTATAGTTGATGGTATTCCCATAGTTGTAAAATTAGATTTGATAAATTCTGCAGTATTGTGTTCGTATATTGTCCCAGACATCCTCCCTTCCCAATTAGGATCACCTAATTCAATCAGACTTTCTGCATATCCTCTAGCAGAATTGGTGTCGAATTCGATAAGCTGGTAATCTGGATTGCCTTGAACCCATTCAATCATTTCATCAGCAAATATGACTGCACCTCCTAAACTACCTAACAGCATTATCCCAACAACTGTAAGTACTGAGAGAGGGAGCCTCTTCACTTTTTCAATAAACATTTTAAAAGTATATTTTGGCGCATCTTCCAATACCTCAGCATCCATTATTCTCTCTTTCTTTGAAATATTTTCGAGGCGTGAAATCAGTTCTGCCTTCTTCCCATTTATTGGTAAACCATGAGCTGTTAAGATCTTCTTAAGTTCAGCAACAGTTAGTGATTCCCATTGAGTCATATGCTAACCTCCATTAGATGCCCGTCAATAGAACCCTATTGAACCCAACCTCTTCTAGATCGCATAGAATAATATTACTGAGAAGTGGTTTCTTCTCCGGACCATCTCTTTCCAAGATTATGTTCTACATCTATTTGATCGAGTATACGGGCAACTATGAAATCAATCAATTCTTCAATACTTTCTGGTTTATGATAGAATCCAGGACTGGCCGGAATTATTACTACTCCCCATTCAGATAGGTTAGCCATTGCCTTCAGGTGAGGTGTTGAATAAGGTGCCTCTCTCGGTACTAAAATTAATTTCCTACGTTCTTTCATAGCGACTAGGGCACTTCTAGTGGCAAGATTATCACTAATTCCTGATGCTATTTTCCCTATAGTTGTACCACTTGTTGGGCAAACAATGTACGCATCAAATCTAGCAGAACCGGAAGCGGATCTAGCAGCCAAATTGTTGTTATCTTCGAGTGTAATAGCGGGGTTATCAGCAAGTTGCTCAGGGGTTATTCCGCATTCTAAATCCAAATTTATTGCACCTTCTCTAGTGACTATAAGATGTATGCTCCAACCAGCATCAACTAATGCATCAACTAATCTGACTCCATATCTAGCACCTGAGGCACCAGTTATTGCTACGACTGCTTCTTGCATGTTCTTACGCCACACTTACTATTATTCAATGGTTGCATTTGTTCACAGACTTTCTGAAAGTACATCTGCTAGATATTTATATTGATCAATGTGATTATACAGTTGTGCAGAAATGCGCAGATACTTCACACCATGATGCTGCCAAGGCATAACAGGTACCTGAATATTGTATTTATCCAGTAAATGATTGTGAAAGGGGTCTCCATCCAAACTAACTACACCCAAATCGCCATTAGTAGGGACTTCTATTGATGCGAGGGCTGAGACCATTGATTCCGGAAAAGGAGGAGTAGTTCCTAGAGATTCGCAAATAATATCCCTTCCCTCTATGACTAATGAATGATTCCTTCTCATTATTTCTGGCCATCCTCCTTTCACAAGCCCTTCCATATATTCTATTGATTTAGGAATGCAAAGCCAAGGACTAGGGTCTTGTGTGCCAGTCCACGTAAATTCGAATTCGAATTTTTCTTGTTCAGTACCTTCGAATGAGTATCCGTGGCTAATATTCAACGGTCTAATCCTATCTTTTCGATCTTCTCTAATGTGTAAAAATGCGGAACCCTTAGGTGTACACAGCCATTTATGGCAATTGCCGGTGCAATAGGCAGGAGATAATTTTCTCAGATTAATATCAATCAGACCGACGCCATGAGCAGCATCTAGCAGGACATCAACTTCTCTTGATTGTAATTCTTTGGTCAGAATTTCAAATGGCATTCTCATCCCAGTTGGGCTTGTTACTGTGTCAATCAAGGCCAAGACAGTTTTATCAGTCACAGAGCTTAGAATTAGATCAATTATTTCTTGAGGATCTTTAACTCTGAACGGGATATCTACGACTACAACTTTTGCCTTTGCTCTTTTAGTTACAAATTCTACAGCATTCCAGCATGCCTGATAGGCATGATTTGGCACAATAATTTCATCACCCGGTCTTAATTGTAGACTTCTCAGAACTGTATTTACTCCTTGTGTTGCATTTGTGACGAAAGTCATACCTTCAACATCTGCATTAAGAAAGGAGGCTAGATTTTCTCTTGCATCATTCCACATTTCCAGATATTCTCTTTCAACAAATCTCACAGGGTCTCTTTCCATTAGATTACGAATTCTACTTTGTTCGTCTAATATTGCTGTAGGTGTGGCTCCAAATGATCCATGATTAAGGAATACCGTATTAGGGTCTAGAGACCAATATTTTGCTAAATCGCTACTCTGAGGAAATGTCATATAATCACTTCATCCTTCCACTTAATTGGTAAATCTGCTTTCCTTCCAAGTATTTTTTCACAATTGGCTAGAAGGGCATCTTGTATTCTACATAGATTGATTTCATTTCCATTTTTATCTTTTTTATAACCTAATTTTGAGAGGCTTGTATGAATTCCTTGACCCATCCCGCATCCTTCTAAATCTTCAACTCTAGTGCCCGGAGTGATTATGTTTATCGACATACCATGCCTACTAACCCAATGTAAGAATGATAATCCTATTGAACAAATTTTGTGTCCATCGACCCAAGCTCCTTGCATTGATGGGTCTTTATATGCCTGAATTCCGCAATCTGCGAGCGCTATTATAGACCAATCTTCTAATTTTGCAATTATTTTCCTAACACTTTGTTCCTCTATTTTCCATTTGATTATTGGATATACAACTAGTTGCCCAGGACCATGCCAAGTGATCCCTCCACCTCTATCAGTTAGTGATGTGTTGTATCCTTCAACAATAACTCCGTCTCTAACAGCTTTCGGGCCAATAGTTACAACCTCTGGATGTTCAACAAAAATAATCGTATCGGGAATTTCATCACGTATCCTTTGCTGTTGCATTTCCTTCATTTTTTCAGCCATTATATGGTATTCAACAATACCGGCCTTTAGGACCCTCAACCCTGTCATTAGTGTCTCCTCAAGAAATATGTATTGCATTGCCAAGAGTTTTTAGAACACTTTCATGAAACGCTTCTGTCATAGTAGGATGTGCATGCACTGTATCTGCTATATCTTCCAAAAGAGCACCCATCTCTAGAGCAAGTACAAATTCTCCGTGTAATTCTGCAACATGACTTCCAACTGCTTGGATTCCAAGTATTACATGATCTGATTCTCGAGCAGTAACACGAATGAATCCTGCAGTTTTTTCTGCTTCTAGGGTTAATGCTCGGCCATTTGCGGCAAGAGGGAATTTACCAGTAATCACATCCTCTCCTTTTTCTCTTGCCTCATCTGGAGATAATCCTACTGAGACTATTTCAGGTTCTGTGAAAACAATTGCCGGAATCGCTACTTTGTCAAAATCTCTATTATGTCCAGCAAGAATTTCTGCCACCATTTCACCCTGTGCAGATGCTTTGTGTGCTAACATTGGCTCACCAGAAACATCTCCTATAGCATATACACCGGGTACATTCGTTCTACATTGTCTATCTATGCGTATGAATCTGCCACCGGTATCCATTCTCACACCCATAGTTTCTAGTCCCCATCCCTTTGTATTTGGTTTCCTTCCTACTGTGACCAGAACTTTGTCAACTTTGATTATTTCTTCATTGCCATCTTTTTCAAAGGTCAAGTGTACTTTTCGGCTTGCCCCCTTTCCTTTTATTTCTGTACCTCTAGCAAGAGCATTTGTGTGAACAGTAACCTTGTTTTTCTTTAGCCAAATTTCCAAAGGCCTTCTAATTTCTTTGTCCATAATCCCAAGTATAGAATTCATTCCCTCGACTACAGTTACTTCTGTACCTAATTTTGCTAAAGCGCAACCCAATTCTAAACCAATATAGCCCCCGCCAACAATTGCTGCTGATTTGGGTAATTTTTGTAAGTCTAAAGCACCAGTTGATGATAGTATAAATTCTTCATCACAAGGCATGAATGGTAAGTCAATGTGACTGGATCCAGTTGCAATAATGATATTTTCAGCTTCAATTTCTATATTACCGTCTGGAGTTACTACTGAACACTTATTCGGTCCTATGAACGTAGCCCACCCATTGATTAATTCTGCTCCTGCTGCTTTTAGTAAAGCCTCAACGCCTTTGTTTAGACGTTCAACTATAGCATCCTTCCAATCAACTAGAGCGGACATATCAACTTCAGGCTCGGCAGCCACACTAAGGCCCATATGCCCTCCTTCTTTGGAGTGCTTTTGAAGAGCCTCAAATCGCTCTGATGCATGAATAATGGCTTTACTCGGAATACAACCTCTGATCAAACATGTTCCGCCAGCTTTATCCCCTTCGACAATTATAGTTTCTAATCCTAGTTGAGCACTGCGAATAGCAGCTACATAACCCCCGGGTCCAGCTCCCACAACGAGTACCTTACACTTACGATTTTTATCCATAAAAACACCTACATGAAAATCAAAGCGGGGTTCTCTAGCATTCTTTTTAGTGCTTGAACCAGAGCCGCTCCATCGGCTCCATCAACAACTCTATGGTCGAATGAACTGGAAACATTCATTATTCTGCGTACTACAATTTCTCCATTGAGGACTACTGGCATTTCTCGAGCTTTGTGGACTCCAAGTATTGCTACCTCTGGGTGATTGATTATGGGGGTGGCTCCTAGTCCTCCATCACGCCCTAGACTTGTTATCGTGAATGTTGATCCACTGAGGTCATCCAGAGTTGCGGAGCCATCTCTTGCGGCCCCAGAAACTCGCTGCATTTCAGCAGCAGCCTGCCAAATATCCATTGCCTCTACATGCTTTACAACTGGAACAAATAATCCTCTATTTGTTTGAGTGGCGATACCCAGATTTACAGCGCCATAGCGTCTGACAAGTCCATTTGCTTCATCATAATGACCATTACATTCAGCATGATTCGGCATTAATTTTGACAATGACATCATAATAAATGGCAAATATGTCAATTTTGGCTGGCTTTCATCTCTGCTAGAATTCAATATCTGACGTAATTTCTCAAGTTCTGTAACGTCTATTTCCTCAAAATATGAGAAATGCGGTATATGTCTCTTTGAAGTAGTCATTGCTTCTGCTATTTTCCTTCGGAGACCCACAACTTTGATTTCTTCAATTGTGTCTCTGCGAGTTGAATAGGCAACAGGTGCTGCACCTTGAATCATCCCGCCTGCTGCTATGAAGGCGTCAAGATCTGCATGTCGTATTCTTCCTGCAGGCCCACTTCCTCTAACATTTGAAAGATTAACACCCGCTTCCCTTGCTCTTCTTCGAACGGCTGGACTAGCAAGTGCCCTACTTCCTAAATCACCTTTTTCTAAATTCTCAGAATTTACTAATGGTTTAGCGGATGATTTTGAAATTATTGGTACAGGAGGGGGTACTGAAATCTCTTGAGTGGGTGTTTTTGGTGGTTCTGACACCTCAACAATTGGAGGTTTTGTTTGAGGCTTCTTTTCCTCTTTTGTAGTTTCTTTCTTAACATCATTTTCTTTGGTTTTTATATCTTTTTCTTCAGATACATTTTCTTCTCCTCCATCGAACTTAATCAATGTTGAACCAACAGCAACCATATCTCCAACCTCTCCTTGTAATGATGTAACAGTTCCATCATAGGGAGAGGGTATTGTTACCGTTGCTTTGTCTGTCATTATATCGACTAATGCATCATCTTCTTTTACCGAGTCTCCAACAGAAATATGCCATTGCACAACTTCTCCCTCTACTACTCCTTCTCCAATATCTGGTAGTTTGAATTCTCTATTTGACATTATTATTCCTCCATTGTTTTCTTTATTGCATTGGCAATTCTGGCGGGACTAGGCATATAGTCCCATTCTGTTGTGTGTGGGAAAGGTGTATCCCAACCTGTAACTCTTTCAATTGGCGCTTCAAGATGATAGAAGCATCTTTCTTGGACACTAGCAGCCATTTCAGCACCGAATCCACTTGTCTTAGGCGCTTCATGGACTATAACACATCGACCGGTTTTCTCAATTGACTTGACAATTGCATCCTTGTCCCAAGGGACTAATGTCTGTAAATCAATAAGATCACAACTAACTCCACTATCTTTTATTGCCTGCTCACTTACATGAACCATTGTTCCCCAGGAGATGACGGTACATTCATCACCTTCCATAGCAATTCGTGCTTTTCCTAAAGGTATAGAATAATGTGCTTCTGGAACTTCAGCCTCTGGATGATCTTTCCAAGTCGGCACATTATGTGGATCTCCGTAAAATGGACCTCTATAGCACCTCTTTGGCTCAAAAACAATTACTGGATCATTTGATTCTATAGCGGAGATAAGTAAGCCCTTTGAATTGTATGGAGTTGATGTATATACTACCTTAATCCCGGCGGTATGAGTGAATTGAGATTCAGGACTTTGTGAATGATGGTGCCCTCCTCTGATCCCTCCTCCTGCTGGAGTTCTGATAGTAACTGGACACCAGAACTCACCACCTGACCTATGTCTTACTTTAGCGATTTCATTGACTATTTGGTCATAAGCTGGGAAAATGTAGTCCGCGAATTGAATCTCTGCCACTGGGCGTAATCCATTAATCCCCATCCCAAATGCTATTGCAGCAATTCCTCCTTCAGAAAGTGGTGTATCGAATACTCTGTGAGAGCCATGTTTTTCTTGGAGTCCATCTGAAGTTCTGAAGACTCCACCAAAATATCCCGCATCTTCTCCAAAGAAGATGACATCATCATCTTTCAGAAGCATAATGTCTAACGCAGAATTGACTGCTTGAACTATATTCATCTCAGTCATTTATTCATCACTCCAACGTTTCATTTCATTCCACTGTTCTTTAAGATGCCAAGGAACTTCTTCGTACACTTCGGTAAAAATGGTATCAACTGAAGGATAAGGGCCATTAGCGAGATCTCCATAGGTCACCGCTTTCTTATATGCTTCTACAACTTCCTCATCTATCCTTTCTTCCAATTCTTTTTGTTGTTCTTCAGACCATTCCTTTATTGAAATTAAGTGTTGTACCAATCGATCGACGGGGTCTCCACCGGGCCATGCCTCATGCTCATTACCAGGTCTATATCTACTGGGATCGTCACTAGATGAATGTGCTCCTGCACGATATGTCAAGACTTCGATGTGTGTTGCTCCTGCTCCACTTGCTGCACGTTCTCTGGCCCACTTTGTAACTGAATATAGTGCGAGAAAATCATTTCCATCAACTCTCATACTAGGCACATTGTATGCGAGCCCTCTTGCAGCAAAAGTGGGGTTCCCACTTGCTAGATTAGCATGAGTCGATATAGCCCATTGGTTGTTAACAATGTTTAGAATTACTGGAGGTTTGAATACTGAAGCAAAATTCAATGCATAGTGATAATCTCCTTCTGCACTTGATCCATCTCCTATCCATGTTATACAGCATTCATCAAGTCCTTTGTATTGAGAGGCCATAGCAACCCCTACAGCCTGACTGAATTGAGTTCCAACTGGGCTGGAAACCGATATGTAACGCCCATCTCGATAGGTGTAGTGGACTGGCATCTGCCTACCTTTTACATTATCTTCTTCATTACCTATACAATGATTAATCATACTAACCATGTCTCTACCTCTAACAAATTGAGCGCCTGGTTGTCGATAGGTTGGAAAAATCCAATCTTGCCTCTTAAGAGCCATAGTCTGAGCTATTGCAACAGCCTCTTCTCCAAACGATCGCATGTAGAATGATAATTTACCAGTTCTCTGCATTTTCATCATCCGATCATCGAAAATCCTCATTCGAACCATATGTTCTAGTCCTTCTAGTAATTCTTCTTTGGACAGTTTTGGATCCCACGGTCCGCTTGCTATTCCTTCCGAATTCAGAACTCGAATTAGTCCATAGGCATGATCTGTCGTTTCTGCAGCCGTACATTTCACGGGATCTGGTCTAGGCAAGTCTCCGGGTTCATTTTCAAATGGCGCAAAATTTACTTTATCTCCCGGTCTGAAAGGTGCTGAAGGGACATAAAGAGTCACTTCTTTCTTTTTCTTAGTCACGATTTCAACTCCATTTTTATTCCCAAATTTCTGTTAGGATTTAGATAACTAATGGCCGAACCAGTTGAATCTCTAGTCACAACTGGTTCTCCACCAATAGACTCTTCCCACAGAATTCCAGCACGATAAGAAGATCTAACTAGCGGACCACTAGCAACTGCTTTGAAACCCATATCTCTTGCTACCTTGTCCCAATAAGCGAAAATGTCAGGTTCCGGAAAACGGTCAACAGCCAAATGTTTCCAACTTGGCTGAAGGTACTGTCCTAGAGTGATTAATTCGACACCTACTTCTCTGAGTAATTTCATCGCATCGACAACTTCTTCGTTTTTTTCTCCAACTCCTACCATGATGCTTGATTTTATTGCAATATCTGGCCTCAATCGTCTTGCTTCTTGAAGAATTTCTAGTGATTGTTGAAATGAAGCTCTGGGATCCCTTACCTTTTTGTCAAGTCGAGGGACACACTCGACATTGTGTGCAAATACCCGTAAAGGCAAGCCATCTAATAAACTTGCAAGAGCATCTAGATTTCCATCTAAATCGGAACATAATAATTCTAATCCTACATCAGGCCTCCTCTGATGAACAGCTAAAATGCATTTACGATAATGCTCGGCTCCTCCATCTGGTAAGTCATCACGATTTACCACAGTAATCACAGCGTGCTTAACTCCCATGCGGTCAACTGCTTCGGCCAATTCCTCTGGTTCATTAGGGTTTAATGGAGGTGGTATTTTCTTTGTTCCTACTGCACAGAATCTGCATCCCCTAGTACAGACCTCTCCTGCTATCATGAATGTAGCAGTTCCTCTGCCCCAACAATCGTGAATATTAGGACATCTTGCCTCTTCACAAACTGTGTTTAATCCATGTTCTTTTACATTCAACTTTGTTTCATTAAATATTCTCTGCGATACACCAGTTGGAAGTGTAGTTCTAAACCAATCTGGCAATCTTTTTCTTTCACCTTTTCGGCGTTGCTCAACACTAATTCTAGGGGTACTAGCGCAACCTCTCGATGATACTTCAGGGTCATCGGCTAATGGCAGAGGGACACCCATCAAACCCGAGGAGAGGACATACGTCGTTAATCGTTCGCCTCATACCCTCAGTTGAGGTTATTCGAAACAAGGAGACATATACGAGACTAGGTTTGGACAGGTTGATGGCTCGCAGTGCTGCACTCGTTACAGGAGGCGCTAAGAGAATTGG
>CETW01043350.1_pt1 | contig 46681 bp, 58 predicted proteins | sample 361381 | NCBI WGS metagenome assembly CETW01 (sample SAMEA2620570, study PRJEB7988) | marine metagenome | isolation source: saline water (ENVO:00002010), including
GTGCCTGTCATTTTTGCAATAGTAGTTGCATTACTGGCATTTACTAGCTGAACGATATCGCCCTTAACTATAGCTGTGCTTTCACCAGATTTAATAGGATATTGTCTAAATACCTCTAATGAACCTGTGTCGAATCTACCGATAGGGTTTAATCCAAATGGTGCTGCTGTGCTGCTCATTTTTACCTCTTCGGTTAATTTGTTAATATTTATTACGAAGTGCGTGTGCTTTTCTCTGGTCTGAGTACTGGCATACGGGGGTCGGATTCCTTCATGTAACTATTGTCAACAGCCTGCATCTGTGATGATGCTTGGTTTTGCTGATAGTCCCTTCTGGCATCCATGTTTTCTGTTGAGTTCTTGCAAAGTAACAATCCTCCAACCTCTACATTACCTTTGAATTTGGAATCAACATCAGACATGATCTTCAACTCTGGATGATCTTCTAACTTTACAGGCTCCCAGCCTTCACGAAATTTTGATGACACATTTGTCATATCAGACTGTCCAAGGGCAGATGTACGAATCCATCGGAACTCTACACCCTCTTGTGGCGTTGGATCAGGTAAAGCTGACGGTCTTTGCCATGTTGCCTTACGTTCTGATTTTTCTCTTGTGTCTTCTGTGCGTGAATCTCTATTAGCCATTTAATGATTCCTTCAATAATTGTTGCGCATATTGTTCAGGGGTAAGCCCAAGCCTCTTTGCGAGAGAGATCTGGGTAGAGGTTAATTGCACCTTGCGTGGTTTTTTTGCACTTCGATTAACCGGGGCAACCACGTTACCAGCAGTGCGTTGAGGTGCTTCTACCTCTTCTGTCTCAACACTCTGCTTGTCTTCTTTATCATCTGATGTGAAATAGCTTGGGAACGCTTTTCTAAGCGAGCTATCTACTCTTTGATAATACTCATCTGGTTCTAACAATGGATTGATGCCTGCTTTTACTAACTTAGCATGAATACCATGAGCGTATCCTGTCATCTCTTCATATCCATCTTTGTTAAACCAATCATTTCTTTCAAGCCATTCTTTATCTTTTCCGGTTGGCTCTTTAACTTTTGGGGTAGCCGACTCCTGTGGAGGAACATCAGAAATCGGCTGGGTTCTTACCTGTGGCTTATAATTATCAACTCTATATTTTTCATTCTGTATATTACTTAATTTTTCTTGTGCCTCTACTAATTTATCAGGATCTCCTGATTCATAGGCTTCTTTGTATTCTTGTTTTGCTTTTGCAAGCTGGGCATCAACTCTTCCTTTTGCTTGCTCGACAAGGACACTCTCTCCATCATCAATAGTTTTTCTTAACTTTTTATTTTCTTCTACGAGTCTTTGCGCATGAGCCACAGCCTCATCACTTGTTCTTTTGGCTTCTTCTTTTTGCCTTCTTTCTTCGTGATACTCGTATTTAAGTTGCTTAATTCTTTTTTGTACATCACCTTTATACCCCCTTATCTCATCTTCATCGGGTATATCTGGCTCTGTATTCTCTGCTCTTTTTGGTCTATTTCTGTCTTGTTCGGGTGTATCGTCTACAACCTCAACCTCAACAGGATCTTGATTTAATGCTATAGGCTGTTCTTTTGTCTGCTCTATATTATCGTCTATCTGAACTTCTTGTTCTAATTTTTCTGCTGTGTTTTCCATTATGCCCTCGTATATTCTCTAGGATCATCAACGACAGCCTCTACTGTGTCATCGTTAATAAGTCTAAATTCTTCGCCTCTTAGTTTAAATCTTGTTCCAGAATAAGATCTGAAAATAACAAAATCACCTTCTTTACAGTATGGTCCGTCAGGAAACTTCTCTGCGTCTTTGTACGCAGCATCTCCCAATGCGATGACCAAACCTATAATAGATGCGGTTTGCTCTAATCCTTTTAACTTATCTGGAATAATAACACCACCTTGAGTTTTTTCTTCTAACTTAGGTATTGCTATCAATAATTTGTAACCTTTTGGCTCCGGTAATTTACGAGTAGTATCTTCGTCTAGTTCTATCTTTTCTGCAGAGTACATCTCTGATCCTTTTGCAGTGATTTAGGTTCACAGTCACCTTGCAGGCTTTAACGCCTGAATATCGTTATTTTAAATATACACAACTATTGACAAGTTGGGAACCCCTAATCGTCAATAAATCTTTTTTCAGTCTCTTGCAACAATTCTCTAGCAATGGACAACCCCTCGATTTTTCCGACAAGTCTTTGATATTCCTCGAAATTACTAGGTCTGCCGGATGATAAATGGTCAGTGACAGCATCCATTTCCTCCTGTATTTTTTTTATTACAGGTGTGTATATAGTTTCATTTCTACTCATTTTGTAGTTGCTTTGCTGCTTCCATCACTAACTTTGCTTCTTCTTTTTGATCTTTAGAAGCGTCTGTTGCTAATTTAGCTGCTATTCTCACACCTTCTCTTCTGTCTTCAGATTCTAATCTTTCTGTTTGAATTTTTTCATTGTTTTTTGCTTTTAACGCATCTAGTTCTAATTTAGCTAAATCCATTTGTTTTTTATGTTCTAGCTCGTCTTCTTTAATTTTTAGTTCTCTTTGCTGTATTTGGGTCAAAGGATCTTGTTGTTGTTTTAGAGCCTCTTGCTGTTGCATCTCTGCAGTGTTTTGCTGCAATAATTTTTCCGCAGCTTGCGCAGTAATTCTTGAAAGCTCTTCTTCTGTGTCCTCTGGAAGTGGCTTTTCTTCACTAGGCATTGCAACACCAAGATTCTTTTCAATTTCTTTTCTATATTGAAATGCCACATGCTCTGTTATGTGAGCAGACAAAGCTGCCTGTATCGCACCTGCAAAAGGTGATTGCCCTACAATTTCTTTTAATTTAGGATCGTTTGCTGCAGCTAGGTGAACCTTTATGTGAGCTTCATGATCCTGATACTTGAACGCTTTTACAGGCTCTTGTTTAAGTATTGCCATATTTTCTGTCACTGGATCTGATGGCTTAATGTCATCTGGTAATTTAATAATATCTTTGGCATCTTGTATTCCAAGCACTTCTAACATCTGTCTGTGTAACTTACCCATGTCGTATAGCTGTGGGGCTTGTTGTGCTAACTGAAGAGCAGCCTGATATTGCATTACCCTTTGTGACATTGTGGCTGCATTAGGATCTGACACAGGTATGACGTCAACTCTGTCATCAAAATCTTTTGCTCTATCAAAGTCACCTTCCATCTCATAAGCGTATACGCTGCCCATGTAGTCACGAATAACATTTGATAATAATCTTAACTCATTTTTTAAAGCTGCGTGTAGCCTAGCCTGAACGCCAGACATAACTTTCATGGATCTTTCCATAAGCGCAAGAGTAGTTCCTACTGGTGCTTGGGCGTTGATGTCTCCGACTTGTATATCTGCAACGGAGCCAATCCTTCTCCCCTCATCAACGATATTTCCGAGCAACTGGTACAAGACCGAGCTTGGTTCTTTGTAAGGTATGAAAGTAATAGCGTCACGAATTGCACCACCCGGGACATCAACGTCACGGAACTCACCCGGCATGAGAGGTGAATCATCCCCTTTGATACGAAGACCCCTAGCTTTAAGACCAGCCGGTAAATTAGAGAGCGTACCTGCATCGATGAGTTGTCTGAGTATTGAGGTTGCGCTTTTTGCGAGTCCCCCGATGAGGTGTATAAGTCCTGTACCGTAAAAGCCCAACCCGGGGAGATACCTATAGTGGACAAAGTATTGTCGCTTTCTTTTCTTTTTGTCGTCTTCATAATAATTTCTCCTGATTGATAATATCTCTCTTGAAGATTTATCTATCGTAATAACATATGGTCTTGCTATCCCGTCTTCATCGTTGAACGGCTCTGGCATTTCCATATCAACATGCATTTCAAGCAGTGTGTGCCTGTCATCATCTTCTATTGTTGCTGATTCTCCATCAAGTTCATCGTACTTTTCTTGTATGTCTGACATATCTGGCTCAGGGTCAGGTAATTCTATATCTCTATAAAAACCATTGTTTTGTAATTTAGCTATATCATTTGCTGATTTTTTCATTACGTGAGTGTATCTCTCACATGTCATTAAATCAGATGCACCATAAGAAACAACAAAGTCCTCTGCAGGCACAAACATTGCACATGGCCTTTCCATGATAGGATCATAATAAACTTTTTTAAAAGCAGAGCCTGCGAGAGGTAGCTTAAAAAGCATTTGCTCTGTCTCATCACGATACTCTGTCATCTCTTCTGTAAGCAGATAATTCATCTCGTTTTCTACTCGTGCAGCCTGCTCTGTTTTTTCAACAGACATCTTTCCAACTATCTTTGTTCTAACAGGACCAGATGCAGGGAATATCTCCCCCATAGCCTGTGCTTGAAATCTAACTATTGATTCTGTAAGTATTGGGTGAAATACACCGGATGATCCTGCCCAAGGCTGTTGTCTTTCTTCTATCTTCATACCAAGAAGATCTAAGCCTTTCACATAGCTTTTTGCCCATTCACTTCTTGATTGTCTGTCTGAATTAAAACTGGATATTAATTCACTTGCCATAGACTGTAGATCAGCCTCATCTATTTGATCTGCCAAGTTTGCATCAAAACCACCTGACATAATTTCTTCTACTTGTTCTCCTGTGAAATCTATTATCATGCCACCATCTTCTGTTTCTATAGATACAGAATCAGGATTTTCAACTTCTATGCTTACATCAGGTTCTGCCATTTCTTTAAATGTAGTAGCTGGTGTCATAACCTTTTCTATAGCCATGATAATCTCCTATTTCATTCTCTCTAAAATTCTATCAATCTTTTCTTCTAGTCTATTAATTGCAACAGTAACATCATCACGCTTTGCGTAATCTTCTCTGGTTTTATTTAATAATATATCAATTCTTTTAATTTCTCTTGATTGTGTTGCCAAGAACCATCCTCCACCTAATACGATTATACCCATCAACCCATCGATAATATGCGCCATATCCATTAATAATACTCCACAGGCCTTCTGTACTTAGGTTCATCATCCCAATCATCCATTGCGGTCCTTATCCAACCACCTTGTCTGAATCTTAACAGTGCCTGTGTAGTGGAGTCAACCAAGTCATCGTGATCTCCTGTAGGAAATGATGCGCATTCCTCTATCACTTCATCGGCCCACCTAGTGGGTGGACACCAAATAACACCACTAGCAAATAAGTCTGTTACACTGTTAACTCTTGCTATCTTATCCTGTCCACGGCTCGGTGTAAACTCCGTAACTGGTATTCCCATCGCTCTAAGCTCAAAAATTAAGGGAGATCCTGCTGCTTTTGCCTCAATAATCATTTGATCTGGCTCGTATTCCCAGTATTTTTCGTATGCTGCACGTTTTAAATCAGGAAATTCCAATTTTTCTTTAAATGCATCGAGTAATATTAGATTTGGCCTGTCTGCACCATCATCATCCGGCAAATAAAAGATACCCCAAGTGGTACAGGCGCTATAATCTGCCCTTTGTGTCTTTAAAAACGCTGTATCCCATGATTGTATGATGGATTCACATGGTGGAAGGTCATCTTTTTCCCATTCTTGCCACCATTCACGCTTAATTAGCGCTCCCTCCTCGGATGTGGGGTCTTGCTGGTACTGTGCGTTCCATTTTGCCACTGGTAATTCAGCTCTGAGAGCGTCTAACTCTGATCTTTTCCAAAATTCTGGCCATAAAGTCTTGTTTGACGGCAGTATTGCAGGAAGTTGTATCAATTCCCAATCGTTAGAACCTTCTCTTTCGATAGATTTGTTGATTATCTGCCCTGTTAAATCTCTTTTTGACCATCTTGTCATCACAAGTATGATGGCACCACCCGGTTGTAGTCTCTGTCTAGGCCCTGATGTATACCATTCGTAAACTTTGTTATAAACTTCTGGGTTGTAATCTCCCATTGTGGCCTCCTGCTCGGAGTGGGGGTCATCAATAATTAAAATATCAGCACCCTTACCCGTAACTGCTCCACCAACACCTATAGCGAAGTAGTCACCACGCTTGTTTGTGTTCCATCTACCTGCCGCTTTACTGTCTGTGGATAACTCTATGCCCGGAAATACATGCTGGAAGTCTTCGTTCTGTATTAAATTACGAACCTTCCTGCCAAAACCAACAGACAGCTCTGCAGTGTGTGCGGTCTGTATAACTTTCTTTTCCGGATACTTTCCCAAAAACCATGCTGGGAATAAATAGCTTGCAAATTCTGACTTGGTATGACGGGGTGGCATGTTGATGATCAGTCTTTTCAAATCACCCCGGGCCACTTTCTCAAATGCCTCTGCCATTATCTCATGGTGCTTTCCATGAATAAAAGACGGCCACATAAGTTTAACAAAAGATAAAAAATTATCTCTTGCGTCTTCTCTTTCTTTTACGGATTCGTATTCTTCTACTAGTGCCAGAATCTCTTTTTGCTTCTCTGGTGGAAGCTCACTAATCTTATCTAGATTATCTTTTAAGATATTAGACAGATCATTCATTATTGCTCCACACTTCAGGAGGTCTGCTTTCTACAATCTTTTTTGCCAACTCAATCATCCACAAACTATCCTCTGTTTCAACTGAAGATGAGACATGCAATACCCTATCACCACTTTCATCAGTGGTCCATCCTATTACCAGAGCATCTTCTAACTCAAATTCTTCTATTATTTTAGGAGATTTTCTGTAATCACTTAAGGTTACAATATTGTCTGACAAATAATTGTTCCTTTACAATATTTATAAATATAATATTTATAAACTTCTATAGGATATTAATAAACTTCTTTAGGATATTTATAAATATTAAAACAATAAATTTTATTTATACTATTTTTCAATAAATTTCAATAAAAAAAGAATCATATAGGCATTTTTTTTTAAAGTTGACATTATATTACTTACACGTATATCTATTAACACTTTTAATAGGGGTACCCTTTGTGAAATTTTAGTATTTTCATGTACAAAATCATGTTGTGTTGTGTGTAGCCACGGCTGTGTGTCGGGGTGGGTAGGGAGTGGGTGGGGTTAGCGACTAACAAAAAAAATTTAGAGCGACCACATTAAAAGAACTTATCGTTCCTAGCTGTAAAGAACTTATCGTAACTAGCTGTAAAAGTTTACGTAACTTTTTATTTGGAAATTATACTGTTTAGCTTGTTCAGTAATTCGTTTTCTATTTCTACTGATGACCTATCACGTTTATCATCCACCTTTAAAACGTCAGTAAATAATCCATGATGCTTTCCAAGTAATTCTAAACCTTTCAGCCGGACTGCATCAGTTACATTTACATCATCAGCCATCTTTTCTATCTTCTGTAATATTACGTCACTCCTTTTGACGCTGTCCATGCTATGCAATTGCTGTTTATGCTCTAATAACTTATTTATTGTTAAGGTTATGTTAATGTCTGCTCTTAGCTTAGATGCCATTGCTCTTAAAGAATTACCTTTAGTTTTTTCTGATACATTATAGTTGTTACGATATGCATCAATATACGTCATATCATTGAATACAATATCCCTACAAAATCCCATTTGCTTTGCTGTCAATTCTGATCCAATAACATTAGATTTTTTACTCTTATCTTTTTTCGCATTGTTATCACTTACCAATTTTAATTTAGGTTTATTATCTTTTTTATCTGACATATTTTTATCCTCAAAAGTTTACGTAAAGTTTTAATATCATGTTCCTTAGACCTGCGACCTTTACCAATGATAGCACTTTATTATCTTTGTTTGTAGTCTCATTTCGTGAAATATTCATTGCTGTCGATTTAAGAGGCATACAGCACATGTAAGCAGTTTAGGCTGTATTGCTACCTAAAAGTAAGTTTCAGCGTTTTTGTTGTCCACCTTGGATTACAGAAGATTTAGTCTTAGTAAGTAAAATAATGTTCCTATAAGTTAAATAATATCAACTTTAGTGCTTGTATTCTTAGTCTAAAAATTATATATAAATAGGACAGCCTCTGTTTGGCAACTCGTTTGAACTGTAAAGCAAACATCCCTTTTTTAACCTACTTGGGAAATTAGGATCTCGGAGACCGGAACTTGTTTTGGTCATGACCTCGAAAAGGCAAGAGCGATACAGCCCCCACAATTCGGTCTGATGAGGATGACGATATGGGCTAGTAGTTTCTTACGAGTTTCCAAATAGAGGTTGTAACAATTCAAATCAATCAAACAACAATGGAGATCATTATGTACAAGAAATTAAATAAAGACGAAATCAAGTTACTCAGACTATTATCTGATGCTTACAACTTTGGAAACATTGCTGATGTAGATAGTCCAACAGCCACAGAGTTTGGTGGTAAGTTTGTTGGCAACTACGAGACAATGGATTTAGTAAATGGATTAGATCACAATCTAGTTTCTCAGATTTGTAATCCAATATCTCAGATCATAACCTCGATGATTGGTAAAGAGCTACATGATCTTTGGATCAATGGATCAAACTACGATGTAGATTGGTTAATCAATTTTACAGACAGCCAAGAGACAGTTGGCATTGAGCCATCAGAATTTGGTGGATGGAATGTTCCAAATGAAAGTTAAAAAAAGGGGGGCAAGAAATTGCCCCTCAACTGTCATCAAGTGTGTGCTTGATCTGATGAGACCAAAAGGTCGAAACAGTTAATCAACTATGGAGTATCATATGAATAAATATGAACAAATTATTAAGAACTTAGAGCAAACCTTTGATGAGTTCGACAGAGAATACATTCAAAGAAAAATTAATGACTATCAAATGAAATACTCAGCCATTAAAAATTGGTGGAAAGCACCGACTAAAATTAATGGTCGTGTTGATTGGTATCATCTTCACAAAGTTGGTGGTGGCAAATCAATGGCTGAAAAATTGTATGGCATCAGCTTTCAGATGGTCAGAGAACTTGCTGTCAAAGATGCTGAGGCTGTCATCAAAGCTAGAAATAAAAAGATGGCTCTGAAACTGCAAAGTTTTGGCATCAATGAAATCTATAATACAAACCTCGTAATGAACTCTGATGGATTTCATGGTTACTACAATGTCAGAACTGACAAAGGTAATAAAACAATAACAATTAGCACAATCTTATGTGGTGGCTACAATATCCAAGCATTGCACTACAGAACATTGGTTAAAATATCTAAGTAAAATATGGGGGCAAGAGATTGCCCCCTTAACTGTAATGCAATGTGTGTTGCATCTGATGATCTCAAAAGAGTGAAACAGTTAATCAAATATGGAGACAATCATGAATAAAGAAAAATACTTAGAAAAATCTAAAATGCTAGTAAGACTATATACCAAATCAGTACAACAAGGTTTGGATGTAAAAGAACTCAGAAGAACAATGAAAAAAATAGCTATCGATGATATGCGATACTATCGTATTTGTGACGAGTTGGAAGAAAAGGCTAAGAGATTTTCTTACATCTATAAAAACTCAGAGGATGGATACGTTGTTCCTATTACTGAGGGATGCGATTGCGATGGTGTTCAATATCGAACTGTTGGTAAGCCACAAAAGGCTGTGCCTCTTGTTCTAGAAAAGAATGAAGACGAGGCTTACGAATGGGCAGATGGAACAATGGACATTTATTATGTCAAACCATCTGTGGCATTGAGGATGGAAAATAAATCTGTTGATCGTGTAGCTGAGGCTTACGAAAATGGGCATCCACATTCAATAACTTTATCAAGCATTTAACCAACCAACTGCAAGAGGAGATACTATAATGCAGAAAACTAAATCAATCATTGCTGACGATGTCGTTAAGCAATTAGCTAAACAAGAGCAACAGCACAACCTTTTAAAAGGATCTAACAAGCAGAACTCTGCTGACATGAGTGCTATTAGATTGGATCAGTATGCGACAGCAATGATACCAATTAATTCAATACCTAGATCTGATACCGGTAATATTTCAGAGGATGCGACCAATGAATTATTGACCACGTTTCAGACACGATGCGATATGACAAAAGGTCAAGCTGACTTGTTTAAAAGACATTGTGTACTTTTTACAAACAAGCATGACCTACCATCAAGCAATCTTACCAAGACCTACATCTTGGATCTGTTTGCTAAGTTGGATATCAAATCCCAAGCTAGTTTGATTAATCACAATAAAGGAGAGGATGTTAAATCTCCATTGGATACAATCATCGATAAGCTAGTAGGTCTGAAGACTAAGACCGGTAAGCAAAGAGATGGTTTGATTATGACAGCAAAAGAACTTGAAGAGTTCGAGGTCAGACTAAAGAACAGATTTGAGATTGCTGACAAAGGTAGGAAAGCAATTGATGATGCTGAGAAAGAGCAGAAAGTTGTAGACAAAACTGTTGAGGCTTTACTCTCTTAATCAAATGCACAAATTGAGGCACGATTAATTTCGTGTCTCTGCTTGTTCATTTGAACAACAACGACAATAAACAGAGGAGATATTAATTGTCACAAAAAAAAATATTAGAAGATAAACTAATACAAAGAACAGCTAAACTAGTTGATGCACAAAATGATTTGAAAGATCTTAAATTCAAATTGCATGAGGCTAATACTAAACTAGTTGAAACTGAGGCTCTGCTGAAAAATGCAGAGTTTATAGTTGATCATGCCATAGAAAATTTCATGGTTAATCAGCTAGAACATCTGACTAATGACCAAGCAATTGATCTAGTCGCTAAGTATTTTGGTACAGAATATAAATCAAAGGCTGTATCAATTATGAATAAATTTATCAATCAATCTAAATAAGGAGTATCGTATGCGAATACATGAAATGAGAACAGCAATCAAAAGCTGTATTATGAATAATTGGAGAGTAAGAGCCAATGGGGGCAGTAAGGATAACCTAGTCCATCCTTATGCTGAGAGTGGTGTTGGTCAAGGCAAGACAACATCTGTCAGATCATTGGTTACTGATCCGGATTTATTATCTTTAGCTAAAGAATTATTTGGCTACGATAAGGATAAGCTAGGCTTTTTAAATTTTAGCTTGGCACAGCTAGATCCTAATGAGTATGCCGGTTGGTTAGTACCGGCTAAAGATGGCGAAAGCATGAGAAGATTACGACCTATGTTTGTGCCTACTGAGGGATGTGGAATTATATTTGCTGACGAGGTCGCTCAAGCAAACCAAGTTCTGCACAACCTTTTTGGTCAAGCTGTAGATGAGCATCGTGTTGGAGATTTTATCATTCCGGATGGATGGGTAATTGTTTCAGCCGGTAATCCTTTATCTGCAAGAGCCGGATCTAATAAGTTGCCATCACAACTTGCTGACAGATTTGATTTTCTTAATCTTGAGGTCAATACTGACGATGTATTAAGTTACTATGCATCCAATAATGTTGATCACAGAATTACATCATGGATTAAGTTTGATGATCAGCATCTGCATAACTTTGATGTATCAGCAACCGGTAATGCTACACCAAGATCTTGCCAACGTGCCGGTGTTTTAATTGGCATGGATATAGATCACAGTACATTACGAGGCATGTTGAATGGTCAGATTGGCGAGACAGCATCAGCTAGTTTAATGGCTCACATAAAGCTGTATGAAAAGCTACCGGATTTTGACAGCATTGTTAAAGATCCTAGCACTACACAAATACCGGAAGATCGTGGTGTTTTATTTGCTTTGTGTGGATCACTAGCTAGTAAGATGAACATGACAAACTGTGCAAGTATCCTAACTTATATCCAAAGGATACCGGAGCAAGAGTTCATGGCATTTATGCTTAAAGATGCAGTACTAAGAAACAAGACCTTGGTTACTCATCAAGCTATGAAACAAGTATTAGGATCTCAAGGTAACTTGAAAGATCTATTACTTTAAAACTTTATATCTGTGGTACTGCGTACCTGTAGTGCCACAGACAAAAACTTTACGTAAACTTTTTTTGGAGATTTTAATGCAGAATTTAAAACTAGAAGATAAGTTCTCAAAGATTAGGATACAGCTACTATGGGATCGTGACGATAAAGGTCATGCTTTTTATGGTGCTGTCTTAGTCAAGATGAAGATTATCGAAAAGAACAGCATCCCAACATTTGCAACTGATGGGCGAGACATATTCTATAACAAAGAATTTGCTGAGAGTTTAGATTTCGAGCCACTCAAAGGTGTAGTTGTTCATGAGGTTGGTCATAGATTTCTTATGCACCATACAAGACAGCAAGAACGTGATGCTGAGATTTGGAACATAGCATGTGATTTATCAATGAACCAAGTTCTTAAAAGATCCGGTTTTGTTTTACCAAAAGGTGCTTTGTTTGATCCACAGTTTGATGGATGGATGGCTGAAAAGATTTATAACTTTATCTATCCACAGATCAAAGCTAAACAGCAACAGCAACAGCAACAAGGTCAAGATGGTCAAGGCGATCAAGGGGATCAATCAGATAATGGCGATCCAACTTGGTTACAGCCACAATCATGGGGCAACATCGAAGACAATGTTACTGAGGGCATGTCTCAAGCTGAGATCAGCGAAGAAGAGGCTGATGTTAAAGAGGAGATATTCCAAGCTGTCAGACAAGCTAAAGAACGTGGAACATTACCGGCAGAGGTCAAGCAAATGGTCAAGGTTATGAAACGTGCTGAGATCAATTGGGAAGACGTTGTTGAAAGGCATCTTGAGGGCGATGTTCCTCATAATTATAGCTATCGCAGAATACATAAAAAGTTCTACTACACTCATGAGATGATTGCTCCAACACTTGAGCATATTGGTGTTGGTCATATTGTTGTGGCTGTGGATAGTTCCGGCTCTGTATCAAATAAAGAGTTGCAGTATTTTCTTGGTGGTCTCAATGCTATGGCATTAGATCTTAAACCAAAATCTATAACTGTAATTACATGCGACAGCAAAATACAAAATGTTATCAAGTATGATCAAGGCGATGAAATAAAAATGATATCTGCTGATGGTCGTGGTGGTACATGTGTTATGCCGGTGTTCAACTACATTAAAGAAAATGATCTTGAGGTAGACAGCTTTATTTATTTTACTGACATGGGCATATATGATTTTCCTACAGAGGAACAGCCATATCCGGTTCTGTGGGTAAGCACAGACCTACGTGCTGATAATGCACCTATTGGTCAAACAACCTATCTGAAAGTGGCTTAATGCTACTTTTAGATAAAAACAAGGCTCTAGGAACGTCACACAGAGGCGAAACGATATGTCTGTGTGTGATTGTACCTAGGGATTTTAACGATGCTGATATAGGAATGTGTGTTCCTACTGATGATTGCGAAAGCATGAAATCAGCCAACTACTATCATTATATGGAGTATTTTATGATACATAATTTTGGAAAAAAACAAGATCCTAAATCTCAAGAGTTTAAGGATCAAATAGTCTTAAAGCATTATCTCAACTTTTTAAACGAGGGATACAAAGCATTTGGATTAAACGAAAACCAAAAAGCTAGTCTAGTAAAAGCCGGATCTAATTATTCATATCATGCAGACGATTTATCTGCTGAAGAAAAAGATTTTGTTTTTATGTTTACCAAGCACAAAGATCATTTTGGCAATCATGGTTTAGACAGCATTTACAATTGTAGTGCTTGGATCAAGCAACACAGAAAGGCTCGTAAAGATAAGTCTGCCATTTACAGCAATAAGATTGATGGCAAAAAAGTATTTCGTAAAGAACGTAATTACGAGCATGGTTTCTTCAATGGTCAAGCTGTTAACAGCAAGTATGCTGTACTCACTAATGCCTTTGCTAAAAAATGGTGGGATGACAATATGGCTAGAACCAATGTCAAGATTAGTGCTGATGCATTAAGAGCAGAAACAGCTATTAAACCATCTACTGTAGGAAGAGCAGATAATTGGCAGTACTACGAGCATTTCAATGAGGTTTCTTTGTCTCCATCATGGTTTAAAAATGTCTACATGAAAGGTTTGGCAACAACAGTATACAAAAGCAAAACAGCATTTGTTGCTAGTGCCAAGCCTCTCAAAGTTTCTGACAGAATTACAGCTAATGGTCTTGAGGCTTATACTGTTGATATCATTACAAGCCACGATGGTATTATCAGCATGGAGAAAGATCTGTATTATTTGGTTTACCAAACAAAGGCTTGGACAATTGAAGAAACACAGCAAGGCATGGGCAATATACCTTTTAGGGGCAACGACAGAGAAACTGCTCAAACTTACAATAATCGTAGGTATAACATAGCTGAGACTATAAACTGTGCATCCTCAAACTTTAGAAGAGCAGAGAATGTCATGAGTGGCAGAGTTCAGCGAAACATACTTAATGCAATGGGAGTGTAAAATGCAAAAAATAAAATTACAAAAGCATCATAAGGATTTGGCTCATGATTTAATTTATGAGGGGATGTCAGACTATGAAAGGATGACATGCCCTTATGTTTATCATTCCGGATTTCTGCAAAGAGAATTAGGCAGAAATTATGATGCTGTCAGAACTAAGTTTATGTCCAAAAAAGACAAAGCTAGAAAACTAAGTAACATCAGAAAGTATAGGTTTTTGCACTTGCAGTATAAAGATCCATTACTAGAGGAGTTACAATCAGCTAATATTCTACTTAATGTAAAGCAACATCTTAAAGATGAAATTAATTCATATGAAGAGATGCAAGATAGAATTGATGGTGGAGAGCATTGGGAAAATGTTTGCGATCAACCGGAGATTTTTTCCGGTAGAAATGAACTTGCTGAGAGTTTACTTGATAATATTAATAAATGGGAGAAATCTGATGAGGAATAATCCGGATGATTTATCTAATCAGCTTATAGCTGTGATTAAAAAAGAAATATCTTCAGAGATAAAAACTTATAAATCACACAGCCATGAAGACGATGTTGATAGTCGAGAATTAGGTATTCTTGATGGTCGATATGAAATGGCTGTGGAATTAAAAAATGTAATAAAAAAATGGGAGAAAGATAATGGATAAATTAGATAGAATATTCTTATTTCTCTTAGGCATTTGTGTTATGCTTATGTCATTAGTTACTTTGTCTGATCCTAATGGATATTATATGCAGAGTGTAGAGGGCATACTGTTTACATTGTTTATAGGATCAATTGGTTTAACCATGATACTTGTAAGTTTTTACAGTATCTATTTTAAAGAATAGGGGGAGAGACCACTCCATAATGTGGGCAAAAGTGGATGCCTTTGGTTTATGCATTAACCATACGTCAATGCTGTACATCCCTAGATACGTGTACCCTCAAATGTTTTTATTGCACTTGTATTGTGGGCAAAACTGAGGTCTCTTTAAAAATGGTTCAGTTAATGTACGGAAAGCCACAAAATATGTGCTATGTTCACGATAAAACCTCCATTCGTTATCCAGCGAGGTTTAAGCACATAAAAAAAGGCTCTCAGAGCCTCGTACAGAGGGGTTGGCAGACCTCTCTGTACGAAACCTACCAAATCAACCTAGATGCTCTGTACGAAGAGTATTCGCTTATTAAGGGGAAATTCACATGACAACAACATACAGCAAACTAAAAGGTAGATCTAAAGGCTACCGGTATCGTAATTCTATTGTAGATCTGCAACGTGAACTCTATCAACGTAATTCCAAAATGACACCAAAAGAATTAGGAATGGATGAAAGATTTGAAGATGATCCTAGAGCCATTCGTGAAATTGATGTTGGAAGAGTAATTAGAAAACCAACTGAGGTTATTAAAGGGGCAGTTAATTCTATTTATAATAGTAATAATGGCGAATAAATTACTCTTACATTACCCCCTACAGTAGCAGACTAAAACTTTACGTAAAGTTTTCACAAAAAAAGAGCCAATCGAGGAGATGATTGGCTCTTTGTGTGTAGCATAATAGTATATGAGAAATAATACTCACACTTAATTAATAAGTGCCACCAAAGCATTAGTCAACTATTTCCCCAAAATTTATAAAACTTTTCCACGTGATTGCATATAAAATCAAAGTTCCCATCCACAGCAATCCATTCATTTTCCCATTTCGTGATTTCTTCATCGTGTATAATTTTTTTAAAAATTTTATATGCTGTTTTGTTTCCAGTTTTTTTTACGTAAGAGAAACAATCCATAACTTTTCTTTTTATCATCATATGTTTCTCGCTCAATCCCTCGTGTGTAGCCTCGATCCTAGGATTGTAATTTGATGCCCTAACTCCAACAAATCCGGATTTGCAATAATCAGAATAAAGTCTATCCATTATTCTATAATTTGCTAATGATATACTATCATGCATGAGTAGCCGGTCTAAACATGTCTGATCTAATATCTTTATCCTAGCCTTATTAGTATTTCCTACAAACTCTGCTTTTGCAGTATGTTGTCCATCATATACTCTAAACTCATCGTAATTTTTTTTACTTTTTTTAGAAATCGATGTCTTTGTATTCTTTTGGCTCATAATAATTATTGTATTGCTTGTCTTTTGGTTTTGGTTTCAACATCTTAGCAACGTCTGATATTGCATCATATCTAGATGTAAGTTTATCATATTCTAATTCACATTCTCCAATAGCACCAACCCAAGAAAATCTACATTTCCAAACAAGTATTTCTGTAACATTGCTTTCAGATGGATTTGTTCTATGCACAGTTAATCCAACATCTGATTTACTAAAGAAACTTGCAGAACCGGCAATGTCGTAACCTTTTGGTGGTGGCACAGTTCCATCTTCTCTTCTAACCATCTTTGTTGGATGAGCGACAAACCATATGTGGATACCATGTGCTTGTGCAAATACTCTAAGTTTTGTTAGCATATCAGATATCCAATCAGTTTCAGACGTAGTGATATCTTTTGCTATATAATTGTATGGATCTATAACACAGCCTCTAATACCAAATCTTAGAACAGCAGTTTTAAGTCTTTCTAGTATGCTGTCTAACGTGGATAGCGAACCATCTGCTTGATAGAGAAAACAAAAATTATCTGACACAAACTTTTTGCCATTCTGTAATTCTTGTGTAGTCATTCTAGGTGTCATCCCACTAAAAAAAGGTTTTCCAATATACTTGCTGATTAACTTAGCAATATGTATTCTTGGCTCGTTTTCAAAAGAACAAATACCAAATTTCCAACCTTTTTGTTTAGATATGTTTATCATTATTTGATCTACAAACTCTGATTTACCGGAGGATGGATGACCGGTAACAACTGTAAGCTGACCCTCTACTACTGTGTATAGATTATCAACGTCTTTATATCCGGTGCTTGTTCCACTACCAACACCATTTTCAAATATCTCATCTACTTGATCATAAAAATGTTCTGCATCGTATAAACCTGAAACCGGATATGGGATAGAGTTTTTTACAATATCTTTTAATTTATCTATGCCATGTTTTGTTAATATCTCGTTTGCATCTTTACAATCTTTTGGATAAACAATTTTAAAACATTTATCTTTACCAACTCTTCTAGCTATTTCTTCTTCCATAGCTTGTCCAGCTTGATCGTTGTCCATAGCTATTATTATTTTTTTACAAGTGTCTAGCTTTTCTTTTGAGTTCCAAATAAATTTAAATTTATTATCGTCACGAGGATCTATTTTACCATCAACAACTTTCATGACAGCACCATGTGGTATTGAGATGCTGTTTGTGTAGCCTACTTCCATAAAAGATAGGCAATCCATCTCTCCCTCACAAATTATTATGTCTTCATCTTTATTTATGTTTTCTACGTTATAAAATTTATCTGCTTTACCAAAGCTAGAAAAACCTTTGTCCGGAAAAGATCTTACTTTGGCAAACTGATACCCACCATTGTTGTTTTGATATGGGAAAACCAAACAAGAAACTTCTTTTTTTATTGATCCAATATATTGTTTCGTAAATTTTAAACCGGCTTTTTCTGCTGTTTCTTTGGATATACCTCTGCTGTTTAAGTATTCTAAGCAATCATTATTTTCTTCAATGCCAATCCATTTATCAGCTACATTCTTATTGATGCTTACAACCTTTTCTTCTTCCACAGATTTTCTCCTCGCCATATTGTCATCATTGAATTTTATGCCACCATCTTCCCCACAATGCCAACAGTAATACATAATCACATCATCGTGTACTTTTAACGATAATGTTTTTTGCTCTCTCTTTTTTCTTGTATGGGAACAGAATGGGCATATTGCCTTGTGTTGCCCATCTCCTAATTTGTAGGCAACACTTCTTAGTGAGTGTTTTATCTCCATATTAATCTCCTTGCTACACAATTCATAATTATTTTAAAACAAAGAAATCGTCAACAAAAAAATTTCTAGTATAATATTTATAAATATTCTAAAGAAGTTTATATATATTATTTATATATATATTAATATTTATAAATATTACATACTGCATGTTTTGTTTTGAATTACCTTTCTAAGTTTCTCCCCTAAATATCTAGCCACTACCGGCTTACTAGTTAATATTTCTTTTATTAATTTTTCCATCCTATCAGAATTTAAAGAACTTAAATCACATACCATAATAAAATCATCTGATACAATCCATTGACCTACAGCAAGTTTTTGTCTTTTGTTTCCAAGATATGAATCAGAAATCGCTTGGCAAATCACATGTTTCCAAAGTCGAGATTCTGATGTGAGTTCGTGGTGCGTTTCTGTCCAACCCCCAATAAACGATTTTTTGTTTGACTTGTCTGTCATTAACATAAATTTTTCCTTGCATACAATCTAGAACAACACTTTCGTCTAGATCCGGTCTTCTTGATGCATAGTATATAATTAACTCTACTTTCACATTTGTTTCAATAAGATTTTCTAATTGAGGGCATTGCTTTGCAAAATTCTTTTCATAATCTCTAGCTTTTTGAGATTTTATAAGTGCCATTCTTTTACCAAAATGCACTATTTTTCTTGAGTTTCCTTTGGATGCCGGTTCTCCATAAACTATAAAATTAAAACTTTTATTTATTTGTATTGACATTATTTTACCTATATATATATTTATTGTAGCATAATAGGAGAAAAATATGAAAATTACCAATAAGTTTGGTATGCCACAACCTTTCGTAGACTTTGCCATAAACGACAAATACAGTAAAGGTAAAGCTGACATATCAGTAACGTCATTAATCGATAGTCCAAGAGTTAGAATAATGAAAGATGTCTACAAAGAAGACATCGAAATAGATGCTGTTGACATGGTTTGGGCATTATTTGGAACTGCTGTACATTCAGTTTTAGAACAATCAAATCCATCAAAAGATATAATTACAGAGGAGAGATTATATTCTAAATTAAATGGTTGGATTATATCCGGTGCTTTGGATAGGCAAGAAATAGTAGATGGAATTTCAACGATAATTGATTATAAGGTTACATCTGTTTGGTCAGTTATTTATGGAAAGGTAGAGTGGGAAAGACAGCTTAATTGTTATGCTTGGCTGTGCAGAGACAAACACAAATTTACTCAGCATAAAGTTGGTGCTTTAAAAATATGTGCAATCCTCAGAGATTGGAACAGAAGAGATGCTGAGAAAAAAGAGAACTACCCTCAAGCACCAATAGTATTTGTTGATATACCTATGTGGGATGATGAGGTGGCACACAAATACGTATCAGATAGATTATCATTACATCAAGAGGCTCAAGTTAATTATGACTTGAATGAAGAACTTCCATTCTGTTCTGACGAAGAAACATGGAAGAAAAACGATACTTGGGCAGTAAAGAAAAAGGGTCAGAAAAGAGCATTGAGAGTTTTAGATAGTGAGGAAGAGGCTAATCAATATATGGGTTGGCACAATGAAACTGACAAAGCATATACAAAGAAAACAGATTTAGAATTAGAGTTTCGTAGTGGCGAGTACACACGTTGTGGCAACTATTGTTCAGTTGCTGATTTTTGTAATCAATATAAGGAGAGAATAAAATGAAAGAACAAAAAACAAAAAAAGTGGTTAGAAAAGTTAAGAAGAGTGGCTTTGTTAAATTAAAGCCAAAGATATCCGGAATGAGAGAAAAGGATAAATCTTTAATTGCTGATCACATAGAAGAGGCTACTAACAAAGGAAAGCCTATTAAAAAGTTTTTCTTAATTAGATGGTTTAATTACGTGGGCAAGAAATACAACGAGTTCGTTGACAGAATGTTTGGTATGTAAGATGAGCGATAGAATTGATTTATGTTACTTACCAACAAGAGGATTGTGCAGAATAAACGAGGTTTTAGATGAAAGTTTTTTTCCACAGAACAAGGGCGATATCATTACACAAGAATTGATAACCTATGAAAGAGTGGATACCGGAATAAAGAAAACTACATTCCAAAGAAATTTTCTCAAGACCTCGCATTATGACAGCACAAGGACAGAAATATTTTCTACAGAGGAGAAAGGTTAGTAGATGAAAAGTGATATACCGGAAAAGGTAGCAGATACCTTGAGAGAAATAGGCATGACACCAAAACAAGCCGGTTGGAATTGTCATGGTACTTACGTGTTACTGCATAAAGCATTGGAAAAAGTTGCTGTACACAGAAAAATAGTTTTTAAAGAGCCAACAATTTTAGAATGTAATTCTGAAAAAAAAGTCGTCAGTTTACTTGTCACCGGAACTATGGGAGACAAATCAGAATGGTCTATTGGAGAGGCATCTCCATCCAATAATAAGAATAGCTATCCATATGCCATGGCTGAAAAGAGAGCCAAGGACAGAGTTGTCTTAAAATTAGTTGGTCTTCATGGCGATGTGTATGCAGAAGATGAGGCAGATGCATTTAAAGAAGAAAGACCGGCTGAAATTAAAGGTGGAACTTTAGACAATGGATCTGATGAAGAAGAAAAAACTATAGGTGTTACAGATATTAAAACAGAAAAGGTTCAATATATATCTACAAAAAAAGGTGCTGAAGAGGTTAAAGAGATATTCTTAACATTTATGCCGGACACCAACATTGATGAACTTAGAAGTTTTAAAAATTCTAATGCAAAGGCTCTAACGGCACTAAAAGAATTTGACCCTAATGTTTTTGGAGAGGTCTCCAAGGCTTTTATAGAGAGGGCAGATAAACTCAAATCACAACAAAAGGAGAGTTGAATGAGTGAAGAAAAAAAAGACTATCCACCTAGTGGAACTTTGTTTATGAGTAAAAATAAGAGATCTGATAGATCTCCGGATTACACCGGTCAATTTGAATTGTCATACGATGTAATAGAAGACTTAGTAAGGCAAATGAAAGATGGTGTAAAGAAACCCCAATTTAATATATCCGGTTGGAAAAAATACAGTAACAAAACCGGAACATCATTTTTATCTTTGAGGGCAAACATATATGATCCACCTAATAAAGATGAAGAGAAAAAAGAAGAAAAGCCAAAAGAAGACTTTTCTGCACTAGAAGAAATAACATTTTAAAGGAGATTGTAATGGATGATATTTCAACAAAAACAGATGTGCCTAACGTGAGTTTCGAGGCTGTTAAAACATCTATGATGCAAGATAAAAACGGAACTAACATAAGGCTTACCATACATCCCAACGATGTTCCGGCTGAGTTACACAAGGATTGGGTTGGCTCTAGGTACATGGTTGTTATGGTTAAGTTAAAAGAAGATGGTACTCCGGATAAGGGGGATGAAAATGCCACGGAAGAGATCTAAAGACGAGATTGTTGAAAATGCTGAGTATATTACACTTGATGGTCTAGCACATATGCTCATGGTTTCAAAACAGTCAGTATACAAGATCGTAAATACCAAGGAACGTAACTTTCCCAAGCCATTCCCTCTGATGAAATCTGAAAAAAGAGAAAAGAATATTTGGAGTAAAGAAGAGGTTAAAAAGTGGCTTGAAGAACAACGTAGTGAAAAAGTTACGTAAAGTTATGCCTAGGAAAAAATACGAATCGGAAGATAACCTAGATAAAGAAAAAAATGTTTTAAGGCACATGTCAGTAAAATGGGATGTGTCTTATTCTAAGTTACCAATATCCTATAAATTAGATTATGCCATGTACAGAGATGAAAAGCTGTTGGGTTTTGCTGAAGTGAAATGTAGACAGAACTCGATACATGATTTTTCAACTTACATAATATCTTTGTCTAAGGTAATTAAAGCCAGACGTCTGGCATCTGTTACCGGAACAAAATCTGTTTTAATTGTAAGTTGGTCTGATGCTACCGGTTGGATAAATTTCTTTTCAGACTTTGATGTAAAGCAAGGTGGTAGATCAGATAGAGATGATTGGCAAGATCAAGAGCCGGTTTGCCACTTTGATATTAAGGATTTTAAAATAATTTCACACTCTGATTTGTCGGCAGCCAAATAAAGGACAGACATGAAAATTGATAAAAAAGTAGAAAACATGCCATGCAAAGTAAATGGAGTTAAACAAAATCTCAATGGCTATATTATTTCTTCTATTGGCTATACTGAAGAAGAGATATCCAAACAAATTAAACTAAATCACTTGGCAAAGCATTTAAGGGATCTAGCAGACAAGCTAGAGAGTCAAACTAATTTTAACAAAGACTTAGATAGTTTCTTGGTTAGAAACTCTTTAGAAATGAATTTGACCCAAAAGAAAGCAAAGAACGATGCAGAAGAAAGATTTAAAAACAAAGCTAGTAACAGATTAAATGCTAGGAGAAAAGCTGAGAAAAGGTTGCAAGTTAGTGCTTACAAACAAGAAGTGGGGTGTATGGCTTGTGGATACAAAGACAATCCGGACATACTACATTTTCATCACAGAGACCCTAACACCAAGATTGATAATATTTCTAGATTGGTTGGCAAGAACCATTCTATGGAAAAGATAAAAGCAGAAATAGCTAAATGTGACTTGCTTTGCATTAGCTGTCATCACAAGGAGCATGGACTAAAATGAAACTAGCAGACGGATACGAAGATGCTTTTGTTGGCACTACCATAAGTGCCTTCAGTAGGAAACAAGTGGCATTATATGATTATGATAAATGTATAATGATACTCATGAATGATAACAATTGGGATGAAGACGAGGCTATAGAGTGGTTTAACTTTAACACAATAGGATCTTGGGTAGGAGAAGATACTCCCATATTTGTTAATATGCATAAACTAGATGTCATAAACGATTTCTTGGAAGACGATGAAGAAACTTAAAACCATACCAATGAGTATTCAAGAAGCTAATGAGTTCGTTGCGAACTTTCACAGACATAGTAAACCAACTCAAGGTGGAAAATTTTCTATTGGAGCTTCTTTAGATGAATTGCATGGTGTAGCAATTGTGGGTAGACCAATTGCAAGAAGATTAGATGATGGATTTACAGCAGAGGTATTGCGTGTGTGCGTAAAACCAAATGCCCCAAAAAATACTTGTTCGTTTTTGTATGGAAGATGTTGGAGAATATGGCAACAAATGGGTGGATTAAAAATGATTACATATACATTGCAAAAAGAATCTGGTGCTAGTCTTCGTGGTGTAGGTTGGAAGATAATGGGAGAAACTGGTGGTTGGAAAGAAAACAAAGGTTGGACTACTAGACCGAATAGAGATTGGTTGCCAATTCATGGACAACTTAAATTTAGATGGGAGATAAAATGAATAAAGATAATGTAAACAGACCAAGCCACTACAGAAAAGGTAAAGTAGAATGTATTGATGCGATTAAATCAGCCCTAGGCGAGGGCTACGAGTATTACCTACAAGGAAATATAATTAAATATGTTTGGAGATACAGGCACAAGCACAAGAATAGTTTAGAAGATTTGATGAAAGCAGAATGGTATCTCAAAGAATTAATAAAAATAAAAAAGAAATGACTATGAAAAGTCGTTCCCCGGCACGGGGAAGCTAGACTAAAACTTTACGTAAACTTTTGCTCTTATACTCCAACAGCTCAACGGATTTAAATATACTAGTAAAAATAAGCTGTACTACTATCATGCAGTTTGTCTTATGCCCACACTTCTCATTAACTGAATACCTTTTCTCATGATCTCTTGTATTCGTTCTCTACGTAATTTAATAAGTTTTTGTCTGACATCATCTGACAGTCGAAGATTTCGTTCTAACTCCTTGATCTGTCTCAACAATCTGTTTCTTGCGTTGTCTAAAGCCTTAAATCTACCATATATGCGTACCTCGTCATCGTACCTAGCGATAAGTTTACGTATAGTTTCGGGATCACCTCTTCTTCTTGCTAAGTCAATTCTAGAAAATATCGTGTATAGCTCTTTTCTCTTTTCTAAATAATTTTGTGTATCTACTCTATCTGACGGCTGTTTTATTACTTTTCTAACAAATGGTATTCTGTTTGGTAAGTTACCCTCAAAGTCTCCGGAAGCTATAGCCGGTATGACATCAAAAACTAGATTAGCTGATCTACCTATAAAAGCACCAGCACCTCCTATTACATACTCATAAAAATATTCTATCGTGTCAGGAGATATGTCAATCAAACCACTTTCTACTTCATCTCCAAATGTTAAATCATTTATAGTTTGTACTATAAATTTAGATACAGCACCGGTATTTGTCCAATGTGTATAAGCATCAGGAACATTCGTTGTTGAGTACATAGGCGTTTCTTTGTATATAGGATCGTTTCTGTAATTTTTATTAATATACATTTCTACTGCCGGTTTAAAAGCAGTTGGTATTACGTATGTTTCAAAGTTCTCTATTGCACCAAAAGGAGATAATGTTTCCATAGTTGTGTCAAAAATACTATTTGCTGCTTGACCAAAAGTATATTCGCCTCGTGTGTAGCGGCTAAGAGATCTGCCTAAATTAAATGGCATATTAAGTCCATAAGCCAATGGTATTGCTATAAACTTATCTTCCATTAAACCAAAAGATGGAAATATTAAATTATGCTCTAAATCATATTCATTTAATTTATCATAAGTTATTGGATCATCATCTTCTGACGGATCGTCTAAAAATGCTAATAGTTGATCTTGCAAAAATCCATAAACTATTATGCCACCTAATATTTTTCTTACCTTTTTAGATTTATAAGCCGCATTGTATATAGCCATACTACCTTGCAAGGATGCGTTATAAAATAAATACAAAGAGTTCATAAATACTTTATCTTCACCACCTTTGGCAAAGTTTACCGTTACGTTCCTAGCTGCTTCGGCAGCCCTAGCATCAGTAAATCCTCTTTTTTTCAAATTAGTAAACGTGGCAACACGTACACCATTCTCAATAACAGTATTGTAATCTTCTAAAAACTGTAAAAGACTTCTTCCTTTTTTTCTAAAGAATCCATTTCTTTTAAATCCTAATGTTTTAGCTTCACTAATATCCATTAACAACTTACTAAGATTCTCCATTTGATCTTGCACAGTTCCCATTTGGTTAGTGGCGTTCTTGCCACCTGCCTTTACAAATTTTAAATATTCTTGTGACCAATAACTAGATGTGTCTGGCGTTCTTTTGCCAAAAGGATTTGCACCAACACCAAAAACTTTTCTAATCCCATTTATAGCACCAGCAACATCTCTAGTTATCTCTTTTGTAATACCTTCTGCATCATGTTGTTGTATATTTACTAAAGCTGTTTCCAAGTCTTTTGCAAAGTTTGGAATAACGAAAGCTGGGTTGTAAGAAGTATTAACATTAGATAAAAATCTATTTAATTTAGATAAAGTTCTAAATGCAACATGATGTGTTTTAGGTTCGTAATGATGCTTGAAAGATCTGGACATACTTTCTCTGTAAAAGTTTACGTAAACTTGTTGACCATTCTCTTTTATTGCAATCTGATGTGGGTCCATAGGTTCTGCTTCAGTTGTTATTTCTGCAAAATTTTGCTGTAAATCTGTAGCCAACGCATCGTTTATAGCCGTGCTACCATCAGGTTGTTCTTCTTGACCTCTTAATAATCTTAAAAGACTCTGACCTACTTTATTTCTTTCTGATCTATCTATCGCTCTTTGGTTTTGGGCAATAACTGATGCAAAAATATTTTCTGCATACTTAATACCACGGCCTCTAGCTACTTTGTCCTCTCTTCCTAAAGCGCCAAAGTAATTAGTTGTTTTACGTAATGTATTTTGTCTATCCTCTTTCATCTCAACATCAATGTCTAAATCACCACGTAAAGGTACATAGTATTTAAATCTAGCACCCTCTTGATGCTCATCGTATTCTGCTTTATCTATTAATCCACTTTCATATCTAATATTATTAGTACTATTAACTATTCTTCTAGTTTGTTTATTGATAAATTGAAAAATATCTTTATTTGATTGATCTAAACTGTCAAACCAATCTAATATTACATCAGCTTCAGCCTTTGATAATCCTGAACCATTAGGTCTGGCATAGCGATTTGCTATATCTATATTTCTCTCTTTTGCATGCATAGCGTAAAGATATATATCTGTTAAAGCTAACTTAACATCTATTGAAGAATCTATAGTTTTGTTAACTAATCCCTCTCCTTGCTCTTGCGCAGCGGCTCTAGCAGAGGCATTTTTTAATTCTGTTAATTTTTCATCCGAAACTTTTATTTTTTTAATTTCTTCAATAGTTGGTTTAACTATAGTTTCTTCTAAATCAGTTAATTTATCTCCTATAATACCTGAAGAATTTACTTCTCTTAGATAAGGGTCCATAGCATCAGCTATTGTGTAGCCTTTATCACGCAACTCATCCATCATTGCGCCAACAGGTTGAAAAGAGTCTTGATATTTTTGCACTATCTTTTGTGCGGCCTGCGCTCTAGTGTTGCCAAATAAAAATGACTCAGGCACTACTTTAAATGCTTTAGCCAAAACCCCTGCTAAATTATTATATCTTATATTTAACTGAGCCTGTGCAATGTCACGATCATTTTGCTGTGCCTGTCTTTGTCTCTCACTAGAAGGTGTTGCTCTTATTCTTGAGCGTCTAGTCTCAGGTGTTCCGGTAGAGTCTCTTCCAATTCCGCTGTCATTTCTGGTATTCCTTCCGGATACATAAGGTCTAGGTAGTTCTGTCTCGTAACTGGCATCCCTACTGAATTGAGGTATTGTATTAGGGGGTCTTGCCCAACTTGGTTCCGCAAATCCATCTGGCGTAGCATTTATTATCTCCTGTCTTGTTTGATCTAAAGTTAATCCACCATCTACATATGATCTCCATATGTTATTTATTCTTTCAACATTTTGTGTTTCATTTTTAAATGTATCAGGAAACAAACCTCTTATAGCTTCCCATGTTATTGATTGCATTTGCCTTGGCAAAATACCTCTTTGTTCTGCGGCTCTTGCATAGGCATCATATATTAATCCATACATGCCTCTAACACCTGTAACAGAGGAATTAGGTATGATTCCGTATAGGTCCGCTCTACCCTTCGCAGTATATAATCCAAAATTTTGATCTACTTCAAAAGATTTACCACTTAAAGGTTTAAAAAATGCTACTGCAACCGCATGCGTATCTATTGTAGAATGACCGTCTGGAGACATAGGCGTAATTATATTATTAAAAAAACTTCTAACTTTATGCCTGTCACCAAGTAATACAGATACTTGTTGTAAAGAATTGTCACCACGCAACTCTAATAACTGCATAGCTTTATCTATAGTATTATTAGAACCCCAACCTGTGCCTTTAGGATCGCCTTGAACACCAAATATGGATTCATAATTTGATAGCGTCTTTTTTCCTAACTGTGCTTTCGATGGTTTTTTTCTTGCGTAATCTAAAAATTCACCCTCTGGAGTTATTACTCTATGACCTCTGTCATTATATGTTTCATCAAATATTCTAACCCAAAGAGCTTTGTGAAAAGAAAACTGTAAACTATCTAGGCTTGTAGAATCTCTATTAGGATTAGATATGTGCTTTATAGCAGCTTGTATTGCTTTATTTTTACCGTATATCCTCTTTGCTGTTTTTACCATCTCTGGTGTAAAGTCTTTATCACTATGATTTCTAGCGATATCCATAACCCTTTCAGCTAATGAAACATTCATATACCAATCTTTTTGTGGTGACTGCACTGCCATAACCGCAGCAACTACTTCAGGAGGATAATTATACGTTTTTGAAAACTTATCTACTATGTTTCTTGCGCCATCGTACCAAAGAGAAGATCTTTCTCTAATTGTAGGATCTATGGAATCATGAACAAATAATATGTTATTTGTCATAGCCTGAATGTGATCTTCTATAATTTCTTCATTTGAAAAGTTTACGTAACGTTTTGCATTTTCTGATAAATTATATTTTTTAATTATATCAGCAGCATTTTTTGCAAGTTTAGAATCATTCTTTATAAGATCTCCATTTATAAATAACAACTCAGCAGATGGATCTGCCTCTCTTGCTTTTGCGGTAGGAAATCTTGTGCTAACTGTATGTTCTTGTCCCACAACTCTGGTTCTAGATCTCATGGTTCTTTTTGCATCAACACCACGTTTTTGGTTTATACCATCTTTATATGCTTGATCATACTTCTTAGCTTGATACGTCTCTGGCACTCTCAACTCATAAAACATAGCCGCCATAGTTCCACGGAAAGGATCATTTATCCAATAACCCGTAGCGCCAGACTCTTTAATCATCCTTTCTTTAGCAGTAGTTATGTAATTAACACGACCAGTTGGGTCTTTGATATCAGGTCTACTTTTATCTAATTCTGCATTTGCTGCATCGTTGAATTTTTCTGGGTCTGCTTCCCAATCATACATACCTTCATACGGTACATCCAATTCGTATATATTATCTCCTAAGTTTTGTTCCGGATTATAACCATTAGGATCAGATATATTTACAGCAAAATAGCTTCTAGCAGGATATCCCTCAAAAGTTCTTCTCCTCTCTTCTCCCCGCATAAATAAATTAGACCTTTGTTTTTCTGGGTCTATGCTTTGGAGGCCCTCGATAGGAGAGAAGTGTGTTAGCTTGACTGTCCTTTGCGGAGATAACTCAGGTTCCCTCCTTTCTTTTGTCGATTCAATCGTGCTTCGTATAACGCTGCGTCTTCCATCTCTTCTTGCATCTCTTCCTCTGTCAGTTGCATCATCTCTTGTTTCACTAAATCGTTCATCTTCTTGAATTGCTCTTTCATCTACTGCTCCCTCTATATTATTAGCTAATCCCTCTGTTTGCACAAAATCAGACAGTAAAGTTATCTTTTGATCTGCGTATATTGTTTCTTCAGCTTTATTTTTGCTATTTCTATTATGGTCTCCAACAGCATCACTGTAGTTAAGCCATGAGTTTTGTCCTCTTGTTTCTGTGGTCATAGCTCTAGCGGCTAACGGGGTATACATACGGCTATGTGCCTGCCAAGCATTTTCTTCACCTCTAGCTGAAAAAGTAGCACCCTCTAATGCGTGACCAAAGTAATCATGAACTATTCTAAATAAATCATTATATCGAGCATCACGACCATCAATTATCTCACCAGTTGTCTGTAATAATGGGTTCTCTGCTATATCTTGGTCCGTTATAGCATCACTGCCAAAACCATCGTCTGTAGCAAAAACCCACATATGATTATTATTGATATCTTCTAATAAATCTTTAGATGCTCTTGGGTATGGGTTTGCTTGATTTGGCTTAATAAATTCTATTTGTATTCCTGTATCTTTTATAAATAACCATTGATTAAATGTTTCATCAGCCATAGCTTTGTATGCTTGTATTACCTCTGGATTAGTTGGGTCATGCTTTGCTTCGTCAAAGTCTTTAGCTATTCTTCTAGCTAACTCTTCATTTACTTGCACATACCTATCAGGCCTTGTATTAGGCATACCTATCGATTGTAAATATCTAGACTTAACAACATGCGCTATAGGTAAGGGTCCTATAGAACCTCTGTGTAAATCTGGTAATCTATCAATAATTATACGTGATCTACGTGGCTCAGTAACAGTTTCAGGATCATCCGGCTTTCTATCTCTTCTACCTATCTGCTTTTCTATCTCTGTTGTGCCTATATTTTCAAAAATTTGTTCTGTCTGTGTAAAACCTTGATCTGCATGCGAACCAAATATAGCTTTGAAAAAAGCAACAATTCTATCAAAAAGACTCTTTGGTTTACCGCCAAATTTAAGTTTACCATCAGTATAGTCTCTATACATCTCTGCAATAGCTTCTTCTACTATTTGTTCATTTGGCATACCATCACGTATATAAGCATGAGTAGCTCTTTCATAATATGTATAACTTCTTGTTGTATCTGTGCCTTTTGATCTTTTGACATATTTTCTTGTCATTGCAGCTTTTTTTAATATGTCATATTCCTGATCTGTAAAAACATTTAAACTTTTTAATGCATGAATAATTTCATGATTCATGACACTTCCTAACTTTGCCTGCAACTCAGCATCAGTCATATTAGGATCGTATATTTCCATTGCTAACGCTATGATACGTTTGCCATCAGGTGAAACTTCTTGTATGCCTTCAGTTATACCTATGTCTTGTCCTCTTGAAAGGTCTTCTGTTAACTGTGCAGCATCTAATAATGGTCTACCTTCTAACCTTACATCAGTTAATCCTATTCTATTTAGCTCTGCTCGTAGAGCATCAAGAACACGCTTTTGTTTTAATACATATTCTGGAGTTTCTTTTGTTTTAGTAGCTTGATCAAAGACCTTTTTAGGCGCAAGTGCAGGAGCTATTCTTCTAGCTTGTATTGTTTGTTGACCTTGCACAGCCTGATTAGCTTTATTTTCTAAATTAAAGGCCTCTAATTGTATATCACTATATCTTTTTTGTAATAAATCTAATTGTTGACTGTTAGTTTCAAGATTAACTGGATCATTACGAAATATGTTTCTTTGCTTTCTTAGTCTATCATCAGCTTCTCTTATTTGCCTTGCTCTTTCAGATAAAGCTCTTGCCTGTTCAATAAAATCTAAATTTACATCTACCTGATTTCTAGGTGAATATCTACCTTTTCCATCATACTGCAATAAACCAGATCCTAACATTTGAGCCAATGCACCATCAGCAATATCATCTGGCATTTTTTCTTTGTATAGTTTTTGATATACTCTTTTTGCTGCAGCTCTATTAATTATTTTTTGTTTTAATAGATTTTCTTGAAATTTTATTACTTGTTCTTTTGTTTCTTGTGTGATGCGCTCTGCTTCTAATTCAGCATCTGATATTTCCTCTAATGCAGGCACTTTATTTAAAGTAGGTTTTTGTAAAATTTTTTCTCTTAAAGATGCTTCAGGGCCAACAACTTCTTCTAATTCTTGTATTGTTACGGGATCATCTACAGGTATGCCTTTTTTTAATTCTATTCTTTGTTTACGTATTTTAAACGCTTCATCTTCTGGCAAACTCTCTAATTTCACAGGATTATATGGAGTTGTAGCCTCTCTTGCAGCCTGTAATGTATCTTCAGTATTTTTTCTTTTTTGATTTTCTTGGGCATCAACTGCTGATTGATTGTCTATATCAGTAACAGGATCGCCAGATGGTAGGATAATTGGAGCATCGGGTGCAGGCAATCCAAGGCCCGGACCCTCTATTAGTTTTACTTGTTTATCTTCTTGGGTTTTTAAATAATCTTTTGCATTTTGAGCCATACTAGCATTTTCTCTAGCAGCTTCATCTGCATCATTATCTAATTCTTTTTGTTTCTTTTCGTATTGATTTACTCTTCTGCCTCTAATACTGTCTAATATTAAATTTAAAGCAAAACCTGCGCCACCACCATAAACGGCATCATCATATGCACTTTGTCCAACTTGAACATCTGGGTTGTAAATATTTTTTTCAGTTAAATCTTGAAGTATACCTGCAACTAACTCTTGAGTACCCTCTCCAATACCAACACCAATGCTTCTTTTTATTCTGCCGCCTATAGTTTTTACTGCTTCATCTATATCTTTTTTGTCTACTTTTTTTAAAATTTTTAAAGAAGCTCCTAAGCTCTTGCTTAACGCAGCAAAAGGTATAGCCTCTGATGTACCAATTAAAGCGCTTAATAATACAGCATCTGCTTTTTGCGAACCGTCTATAACACCGCCATTTTCTAAAAAATTAGCAATCCTATTCATCTGATCTTGTGATGTTAAAGCCGCACCCTGTGTTGCAACAGTGCCTAAACCTAAATATGAAGCAATTTTAGGGGCAGCGCCTGCAACTGCCAAACCACTTTTAACAGCCCATCCACCTGCTAAAAAAGAGGCAAGAGACCCACCTGCTTGACCAAATTTACTATAAGGACTTTCATTAAAATCAAAAGTATCTGCTAAAGCTCTACTAGCGCCTTTAGAAAAATTTTGTGCAGCTTCTCCTAATCCTGTCTCACCGGGTGCTACATCGAAGCCTAATCTTTGCCCAACGCCTTCACCTATTGAGGCTATACCACCGGGTAAATCTGTAAAACCTCTTATAAAACTTCCAACAAAACTTTTAGGGACATCAATAAGACTCCCTTCTTCTTCCGCTGTTTCAGGCGCTTCTAATAAAACACCATCTTCTCTAGCAATATATTTTTGTATAAATTGGTCTTCTGCTGCAGTGGGCCTGTTACCAGCTATCAATATAGGGTATGTTTTACCAGTTAAGTTACTTTTTACATTAATTGTACCCATTTATGCGCCTTTAAGATGATATGGCTGTTGCAACAGGTAAATCTATACCATAATCCTCTTTTAGAAGATTCATTAAAAATCTTTCTTGTGCCATTAATTGATTCCTAGTTTTATCATCAATTTCTGATTTGATGTAAGCCAAGTCACCGGGCTTACCATAAAGCTGCTCTCTAGTTTTATTAAGATTGCTCATGATGTCACTTGCAGTTAACTTACCTTTCTTTCTACCAGACGCAATCTTCGCTCTAGCATTTATTAAATCAACAACACCTTCTTGATATCTTTTATTAGCATCTCTATAGGCTTCTAGGCCCGTAGAAGCCCCTTCACCCACTGCTTGTCCCAAAGTTGGTGCATCTGATGCCAAAATACCAAAACCTGCCTGTGCGATAGCTAAAGCTCTATCTAAGGCTCTTTCTTTCTGCAGTCCTTTTTGTAAATTTAAAATATCTTGTTCTACGGAATCAGATACTAAAGGTATTATATCAGGCTCTATAGTATAATTAGGCACATTACCTCTTACTCCTGTATTCTGTGTAGTTACGTCTTTTGATATATTCTCTACATCAGCATTTTCATCTATCTTTGCTTTATCTTTTTCTTCTAATCTATCTAATATTTGTTGTGAAGTACTACCAGTACCAGCAAAACCATTAGATGCTTTTATAACGCCACCATTGTTCATAGTTTGTGGCATCATAGACCCAATACCACCTGAATTTACACTTGCAGGAGCCATTGCCTCTGACATACCCATCATACCAGACTGAGGAACACCAGCGGCAGCCACAACTTCTTGTGCAACTGTAGGCTCAGTCTGAGCTTGTCTAGCTGCAAATTCACCTTTAACTCTTTTACGTCTATTTAATTCTGATAATACAAGGAACTGAGGCGCAGAGCCACTTGGCTGTTGCATTTCTTTTATTAACTGATCTTCAGAAAAGTTTTTTAAATCATCTTGTATTTGTAAAACATTCATCATCCGCCTGTTAATCCTCTGTATAATCCTAATCCAGCTATACCTGTACCTAATAAGTCTTTCACAGGATTGTATTGTTGAAATTTAGTTGTTTCTGTTGATGGCTGTACAGGAACACCACGGAGAATAGATGACAGGAATGTTAAATCTTCTCTTGGCATGTCTCTTTGTCTAACAAAATCTTCATATGCCAAGTCTAATCCAGCTTGTTCTCTTGCCTGTCTATCTTTAGCAATTTTTTCTAACAACTGTGCAGACTCAATATCACCTGCTCTAGCCTTTTCACCTAACGCAGCAAGTTGTGCTGATTGACCAGACAAACTTTCTGCTGCAGATAACCCTTGTCTTTCTGCCGCTAGTTGTGCCGCTCTATCTCTTTCAAACTGTTGCTGTGCTTGCTCAAATGCTTTTTGTTGGCCAACAGCTTGTATTTCACCTAGTTGTCTTTGCAAGCCTTCTCCAGCAAGAGCTTGAGCTACAGCTTGTCTTGAGCCGCCAAACGCACCAGCCTGAACGGCATCAGCATCTCTGCCTGCTTGTTGTCTGTTAAAATCTAATATAGCCTGTCTTTTTTGTACGTCTAACACGTTTTGCAAATACGGAGACATATATTGTCGTGCTTGATCAGATCCAAAATCTTGTGATTGAAATCCTAAGCCCTCTATAGCTCTACCCATACCTGCTGTAGTGCCTGCTGTTGCTTGACCTAGGCCCGGTATACCGCCCTCTGCCACAGCTCTAGCTATTTCTCTTGATCTAGCTGTATCAGTGTTTTCATCTGCAAGTCTTTGGCCTTCATATGGAATATATTCTCTTTTTGATTCAGCTTCAGCCCTTTTTATCATGTCTATAGCATAAGGCTCAAAATATTTAGGTAATGAGCTTTGTACTATATTTTGTTCTGTAGGCTGCTGTGGCCTTGATCTACCTTTACCCATTATTAATCTCCATACGATAAGCTATATATTCAGGTTCCCAATTATATTTTTTTAATATTTTTATCCATGCTTTTCTGCCATAGCCTTCTAGGTGACTGCAATCACAGTCTTTTGCAAAACTAGATAATTTTTCCATAGCTATAGGCAGCCACTCCATCATTCTTTTACCGCCTATCCAATCCATAGCCATAGCTTTTCTATTTGGATATTCTATTATTCTTGTGGTTATCGCTGCTATAACTTTTTCTCCATCTTTATTATCTACTATTAACCAAAGATTATAATAACCTTTCATTAAATCCTGATAAATATCATCAATATGATACTTACCCTTACTAGTTATTATAGCTTTGTTAAGCATATTGCTAACATCGCCCCAAACTATGTCTATTGCCTCACGAGGCACTGCTGTGCATATCATGCAGGCAACATCATCTCATCAGGTATAGCAGGCGGCTGTGTCTTACCGCCAGTTCTTAGTTCTCTAACTCTATCCATCATATCTTCTAATTTATCAGCACCTGCATCTGAGGAGCCGTTTCCGAGGCCACTAACAACGTCAGCAGGCACAACAAACTCACCATCAGAAAGTAATACATCTTGATCTCCTTCCATTGAGGCGGGTATCATATCAGCCATGCCATCACCTGCACCGCTAACCATACCATCGCCCTCGCTAGGAATAGCTGGTATTTCACCAGATTCAACTTTATTAATTAAATCTTGTAACGCTTCTTGACCAAACTGAGCTACAAATTGTGCTAGTATTACACTTTGTCTGTCAGTGTCTATTATTTCACCTTGTAATACGTCAATAGCGCTACTAATTAATTCTTTATCATTCATACCATCATTCATCATGCCACCAATACCTGCATCCATAGGCATAATATCGCTTTCTACTTCTCCACCTTCTGCAAAGTTTCTAGGTATTCTATAGTTAAACTCACCCATTTTGCCTGCGTCATAACCCATCTCTGGAAATATAGATGTGTTCTTTATAGGCATACCTCTTGGCATTTCTGGATCTTCTTTATCATCTCTAAATTTTGGCATTATCATAGAATCAGCAGCTAATCCACCTATACCAGCACCTAAAGCCTCTGGTCTTGTTAACATCTCTGTAAAACCCGGAACCGCACCTGTGGTCCCTCCTTGCATTGTCATAGCGGATGGCAAATTGGAGCCAACAGCACCTGTAGAAACGCCTGTAGTAGGAGCGGCTGGATTACCACCAAATGCACTAGAACCACCTATGGCGCTACCAATGCCACCTAAAGCAGCACCTGTTAAAATATCTTCTGTATCTCCTCCTTGTAATAGAGATCCCAAGCCGCCACCTATTGCGCTTGCAAACATTGGACTTATTCCAGTTGCTAAACCGGCTGGCCCTAATATTGCCGGTGCTGCTAAACTAAGTATTGCTGATAACATGTTACGCTCCTAATGCTTTCATTCTATTTATTAAACGCTCTGCTCTGTTTGGCACTTGTGTTCTCCATTTCGAGTCATACATCTGATTTGCGCTCTCAGTAAAATCCATAATTGATATACTTGCTCTAAGTTTACTAAATTTACTTAGTCTTGTGTACCCCAAATTGTACATCATATTACATAAAATTAATTGCGCCTCTTCTGGCAAGTCATCAAAGTTATTAAATAAATTTTTACAATCTGTTATAGTTCCTTGTATATCGCTGTCAAAACAGCTATTTACACGCTCTTCACTTACAGGTGTGCCTACAGGCTGTCCATATTCTGGATCAGAATCAAGAACCAAATGGCCAATCCCAAAAGTAGGCAGGTTAAGGTGATCCAAGTAAATTGCATGTACTTTCCCTTCATCAGCTTCTAATTCTTGTCTTAATTTATCAATGTCCATAACTACCTCCAAAACTTTACGTAAAGTTTTACTTTTTGTGCGCTTTCCTTATGCTTTCTTTGCCTCTTTTAAATATACTAGCTACTTTATTTTTACCCATCACCTTTGCTCTCTGCTCACCAACTGTAAGAATCTGTATCTTTCTCGCAAAAGGTTTACTGACTCTCTTAACTTTTGCAACCGTAGCTCTTGCGTCTGCTTCTGTGGCAAATTTGATACCGACTGTATCTTTTGGGTTCTCATCTGTGTATAAGCGTCTGCCAGAACCTTTTGGTTTTTTTCCTGTTCCAACTTTAGGATCTCTTTTTTTTGCCATCTTTCTTAGCCTTACTAGGTAATAACCCTTTATTTACTGCTCTTGCTCTTTCACTAAATCCTAGCTTTTGTTTTTTTGCTAATTTTCTTCTAATTGTGTGAAGTTTAGCTACCATTTTATTTCTTTCTTTGTGTTTTTTTGGCTTGTGCAAAGTTTTTGGATGTAGGTGCGCCCTTTGCACCTGCTTTACGCATCTGTTCTCCACTACCAGCCTTAATTCTTCTTCTTTTTTTATGTATGTTTGCATATAAACTCATAACATGTATCCTTAAATGTCTAAATAAATCTTGTATTACTTTGTTAAACCTTTTTGCTTCTCATAGGTTCTGAGTGTTCCGATTCCTAACATGCCACCGAGAACAGTTAAAAGTGTACCCATATCGAAATCAGGCAAATCTGGTAGTTCTAAACCAGCGAAACTTGCACCAAATATAATTAAATCTTTTACGATAAAATGATAGGCAAAAGCAATCGCACAGACCCACCCAACTGCTGGGCGCCAGCCGCCTTTAAATATAGAGCCACTTGCAGCCTCTGCTTTGTTTATTTCTAACTGAGCAAGCAAAGCCTCTTGCGCATGTTTTTCAGACATTGTGGCTATCTCGTGTGCCAACTTAGCCTTTTGATCTGCATCAGGTATAAACTTATCTAGTAATCCTGTAACTGGTCCTATAAGAGCTTGTAACATTAATATACCCTCACTTTATCTGTATTAACATATGGTACAAGTTTACATATGCATTCATATTTATATTGTTCATTGTCTTTCATATATGTTTGATTACTTAACATTTGACTAAAATCCATACATGATGCGGCACTTCTAAAATATATTCCATCTCTATCAGCTATTCCATTAAGATAACATGCTAATATAAATGCTGTCATTACAAATCTACCTGTGGTGTTCTTACTACAGCAAACTCTTGTATACTCAAAATAACCTGTATTCTATCTGCATGTCCTGCTTGCACTTTGACAACTTCTCCAGAATTTAAAATAAGCTCTTTAGCAACATCTGGTAAAAACTCAAATGTTGTAAATGCAGCCACAGTAGAATTTGTAGTATAAAAAAATTCATGATTAGTTACAGCTCCAGATCCACCATCTACACCATCCCCAGTTATAGTAACAGTAAGAGTACTTGCACTGCTAGAAGTATTCATAACTAATATTGAATGTATACTAGACACATTAAAGTCTGCATTAGAAGGCGCTGTATATATAGTTTTTTTATCTGTTGTTGTTAAATCTACTTTGACATTAAGCAGTCCTTGAACATATTGTGGTATACTTGTAACTAACATTATCTTCTTCCATCTTGCACAATATTTACTTGAGGTGAACCTAATTTAAATTTTGTGCCTATCTCTGTTGCCTCAACACGCATAGCAAATGTTCTACCTCTAACCCGTACATCTAATTTTTCTGTATATACCTCTACAGGTGTAGTTGCTGTTCTTTGTGATGTATTGCTGTCATCTGTCTGCGTAAAACCAGATCCTGAGTGTGTTCTAGCTTTTATTGTAAAATCAACTTGTGGATTAATTGATGTAGATCCTGCAAAACTAATATCTGGAACTATCCTATTAATAGACGCAAACCTTTCTGCTCCACCTAAAGCCATTGGAGCAGACTCAACAAATGATGTCATAGCACTGCCATCATCATCAAAACCAGTTTCGTGATTAAATAAATATTGACCACCTGTAGCTATTGGTAGTGACCTTATACCTCTATCAAGCCATGCCTGTCTAGCAAGTGTACCAAAATACCATATGTTTTCTAAATAATTGTAAATTACATATTTGTCTATTTCTGTGCTGATTGCGCTAGGATAAAACCACCATACCTCACTAAACTCTGTATTAGCGCCAACATGTACTTTGTTTCTTTCTTCAACATTTAAATCAAGAAATACCTTGTCTTTTACAGTACATTGCAACTGCTGTGTTTGTCCTGAGTAAATATAAAATGTATCAACACCCATCCAATAAACGTTATCATCTATAGCTATGGCTGATGATGGACTCATTATTGTTATATTCTTTGACAGTTCTTTGATACCAAAAGTAAATGGAGGTCCAATAAATCTCATGGCGTGTAATGTTTTGTTTGTGAAAACTAATATCTGTTCTTTCGTTTCTACAGCTTGCACAAATGTAGACCCACCACCTAACCTAAGATCTCCTGCCGTGTTAGTCGTTGTTGGAAAGAAATCAACAGGATTTTCTTGTGATGAGAATCTAACTAACAATGGATCTTGCACCCCGTCACCTTGTGTTGCTGTAGGCGTTGCTCCCAATCCATCACAACCAAAAACAATAACATGTCTATCTTGGTCTGACACAAGAACCTGTTTAGCTATTGTTGGGACACTTGTTTCTCCTGAAAATGTGCTTGTAGCACTAAGTTCTATAGCTCTGTTACCAAGTCCAGTAGTTTTATCCCAATAAAACAATCCACCATCTCTAGGATTTATAATTAGATCCTCACCAAAATTATCATGTGACCATGTTCTAATTTGCGCACCCGGAACTGTAACCGATGCAGCATTGCCCCATCCAACAAAATCATTGGCAGAATCTGCATTGCCAACAGCTAATCTTACAAGAGTGTTATCTGCATGTGTTGTTGCAGTAGTGCCACTATGTCCACGAGTAACAGTCATAGTATTGTCATCAGCAGTAGCTGATACAAGCATAAGCTCTTCTTCTACAAGTATTACATCATTAGCAGTATTCATGCCTGTTTCATCGTCAACATCTACGCCAGTTTCACTTGCATCTAATGCTTCATTTAACTGTGTTGCTAAAGCACCAGATGTTGTTCCACTCCACTGACCAGCGCCCCATCCTGTACCACCAACTGTAACATCTAGTCCTACATTTAGCTGATATGTACCAACAACACTTCCGCCACCGTTACCTGTGTCAGATGAATTAGCTGCAACACTAGATGTTATTGTATAAGCATTAGAACTTATCAATGATGTTATTTGAAACTCTGCATTTAATATTGTAGCTGTTATTGTGCCACCTAAAGTTGCTGCACCAGAAAATGTTACAAAGTCTTTTTCATTTGCACCATGTGCTGGATCTGTAACTGTTATTGTTGTAGATCCATTTGTTGCAGAAAAAGTTACATCACCTGCACTTGTAGTGTTTCTAATTGGTGTTATGTCATTAAATGTTTGACCTTCTTCTATGTAATATTTTAAATGTGTACCGATACCCATAAAGTCAGAACCATCTAATGCAACCCAGTTGTGTAGCCTTCTAGCGCTACCTAGATATGTATTAGTACTAAACTTCTCCCAACCACCTATCTTTTCTGGAGAACCTAGTCTAAATCTTATTTTATCGCCATCAACAAAACCACCCTCATTACTATAAGGTGTGATATCTGATACAATGCCTGATTTAAATGTTATTTTGTTCAAAGGCATTAGAACGCACTCACTGATTTAGTTCCAGTATAGGCATCTTCATTAACGCTACCACTTCCATCATTTATGTCTTTTAAAGCAAAAGGTCTACTACTGCCATCACTACCAGATATAGTACCAGTTAAACTAAAAGATCCATCTGTTGAATCTCTGTTTACAGTATTCGTAGCACCAGCAGATACTGTTGCACTAAATGGATCACTGCCAGATAATGTGCATGATATTGCTAAATTATTTGTAAATATAAATCGTCTGCCTGCTGTTGGACCTGTAACACTTACGTTTTTAATTTGGTTAAATGCTCCACGACCACCTATAATGGCAACCACTGCTTTACCAGTTGCAGAGTCTATAAACATTTCAATATCGAAACTACCTATGTTACCAGTATTTACACCAACTAAAGCGTCATCCCATTTCATAAAACGATATGTGCCACCTGCATGAGAATGAGTTGTATTTGTACTTGGTCGTTTTGAAGTGCCACCATCAAATGTGCTTGTGCCTCCTGTTCCACCTGAAGTTGATGGACCAGAGATACGACCACTTATGGGTGTACCATCTTCCATAAAAGCATGAGTAAAGGACATACCAAAATCAGATCTATCTATGTTATCAAGTCCTACTCCACCAAAAAGAGTTGTAAAACCTGTAGTATAATATGTCTCATTTACAAGCATTGCAGAATTACTGCCAGTATTTGGCTTTGTTACAGTTGTATTACCATCACCAAAACTAACACCACCACCAGATCCAGAAGAAGCACCAGAACCTCTAGAATCACTAACTAATGCAGTATCAAAAGTATGTGTGTCAGTCTGTACAACAACTGTAGAATTATCTGCCTCACTTATTGTAGTTGTACCAGAGTTTCCAGTAGAACTTTGAGACGATGTAAATGTTTTTAATGTAGATTGCACATTACCACTACCTTTTAATTCTAATGCAACACTAGAGTTGTTTGTTAAAGGTGAGCCAGAAGAATTGGTAATATTATTCCCATTTGTGTCTAATATTATTTTTTTATGAGCAGAATCGTTATTCATTTGCAAATTACCACTAATAGCTCCAGATAATTTAAATAACTGTATAGGCAATTTATTTGCTCCTGTGCTAGCTTTATCGTTTAAAACACCAGATGAGCTAACTTCAGTAAATCCTACATTTGTTATTAATGGTATCGCCATACATCACCTAAAACTTTACTGATTCCACAAAAGTAAATATGCTTCCATTTTGATTTATTGCTATTGCAAAAGACACTGAATTACCAAGACTTACACCTTGTGAGTTAGATGGATAACTTAAAGTTAATGTATTAGATGAACTTGTCTTATCCACAATTATGTATTGACCTATTGCTAAACTGCCTATCGCTAAAGTTAAAGCTACGTTGTTACTTGATGTATCTACTTTCTGATATATTGATTGAGCAGAAGATGGTGTAAGCGTGGCTGAAGAAGATGTTATAGCACTTGGCACTGTTACAAGATTTGCATTGAAATATGTAGAAAAAGTAGCAGCAGTAGTTTGTCTCATTGTGCCACCATCATTTGTTACAATACCATCTCCATCTGCAACTGCTGTTGTTCCAGCACTTGTACCACCATCTATAAGATTTAACTCTGCTGCTGTTGCAGTTAACTTAGTACCACCAAATGTTAAACTATCTAATAAATCTACAACTGCTGCACCCGATCCTGCACCATCTGCATATATTAATGCCTTTGCACCAGCAGGCACATTTACATTACCACCAGACCCTTGTGTAAATGTAGCAGTCTGACTTGTGCTATTGTGAACAAAGAACATTTTGTCTTGATCGTTAGGTGATATTGTTATTGTATTTGCACCAGATGGTGATCCGCCTAATACAAGAACTTTGTTACCACCTTCTGATAATGTACCATCGCTAGTTGTTAAGGTATGTGTTGTGCCAGATAAGGTTATAGCTCCTACACCATTAATGGCTCTGTCTATTATATCTAAGTTGTTGTTTGTAGTATTACCCCATGTACCAGCTTGTTCACCAGCACCTATCTTTTCAACTCCTAGATTTGATGTATATGTACTTGCCATGCTTACCTCACTATTTCAGTATATGTCTCTGTGCCACTAGGCGTAATCTCTGTCCATGTCTCTGTACCACTTGGTGTAATCTCTGTATATGTCTCCGTTGTGGCATCTGTTACAACATCTATAAACATTATATCTCCAGAAGATGTTTTTGTAAAATTCAAATCTGCTGTAGCTGATGTTATAGCTATTAATGTGCCATCTGCTGTTTGTGTAAAATCTGCACTTATATCTATTTCTGTAACATCTAATCTGTTAGCAGCAGTTGTTTGTGTAAAGTCAGCACTAATATCAGCAGACGTAACACCAACAAATAAAGCGGTAGATGTCTGTGTAAAGTTACCACTCAAATCTGCTATACCAGCTAATATACCAACACCTACAGATGTTTTAGATGCTACACCATTTAGCTCTGCACTAGCTGCAAGTAAGTTACCACCTACATCAGCAATGGCTGCTTCGGCTATGGCAGCGTGACCAAACATTAATCGGCATCCTCTATTGTAAGTGTACCCTCTTTAACTTGTTTCAGTATTTCTGCATAGTGTCTGTTAGCAGGGTCTAATGGTACAGACATTTCTTGACCATCAACTACGATATTAATTGAAACATTTTCCCCTGTTTTCATATCTGTATAATATTTTGCACTTTGTATATTCATTTTATTCCTTAAAGTTCAGCATCAAAAGGCGCTCTTTTATTAGATTCAATGTAAACATTTCCTGCATTTGAAGTTGTCATGCCACCTGCATTAACAGTCCAATTCATGCCACCACCTACTGAACTTAAACCATTAGCAGCAAAACCTGTACAAACTCTATTCGTAGCTCCTTCATAAATTGAAAAATCAGCAGCAGCTCCTGTAAGTGTAGTTGTAGGAGTTGCTCTCATTTCAACTGGAAATCTTACATGAGAAATAGCAATTGTGCTATTATAAACTGCACACGACATAATGTAAGGACTATTTGGAGCTGCACCTGAAGCAGGATTTATATCAAAACAATACCTTTGACACAAAAGCAGTTCTTCTCCAAATGACCTATGCTCAAATGGTGTGGCTTGTGAGCCTACTTCTAGTTGGACTTGTGTTAAATAAAAATTGTTAGAGGTGCTATCCATCCAATTAACTTGATTGCTCGATGCGTATGTATTAGTATCACTTGACCAAGTATTACTTGTTCCTATGGCATAAGTAGAACCTTGACCAAGACCAAATGATAACTCAAGTCCAATACCATTATCATTATCAATTGCACCAGCAGAAGCAGTGATAAATGAAGTGCTACCAGCAGTTGGAGTTATAATTATTTCCTTTTGCTCCCAAGTATTTGCACTACTAATTGTGTATTCGTGAATAAAATGATAAGCTGTATTATCTGGTTTTCTTAAAAGAATAGAATATATTCCAGTTTTGTTTGACTTTACCCAAAATGAAAGTGCTAAAGTTTTTGCAGAGGATGTTCCATACGATAACTGCTGTAAATTTTGTGCTTCAATTCTTTGAATAATTCGTGAAAACTGAGTGCCTGAAAGGCTTGTGTCTGCTGTTGTAACTTGACACTTTAAAGAGTTACCAGTTCCAAAAGGATTGTCCGTTGACTTTTCAGTAGTAAAAGCACCATCAGTGCTTGTGTCTCCTCTAAATCTGTCAACAGTAGTATAACCAGAACTAACTGCTGTGGCAGAAGTTGCCCTTTGAAAAATTTGCATTGCACCATTAATTACAATGTTGCGTCTCCCCCCAATCTGACTATTGGTTAGGACTTCACCCATCTTTGCTAATTCTGCTGCTTTGGTCATTTATATCTCTTGGCTTTCTACAAATGTTTTATAATTAACTTTGACTGTATCTGTCCACACAGCATTAGCTACTGCTTGTACTTCACTAGCTTCTTTGCTTATGTCAGTGTCTGTATGTGTCCACTTGCCATCACTATCTTTTGATGATGTACAAGGTTGTAGAACATGCCTATGCCTTGACCTACTAATCTCTGTGCCATCTTCTTTAATGACTGTATCTGTAGCTACTTGAACATTCCACTTCTGTACAACCTCTATTTTTGATATTTCTAATGTTTTTGATATTGCCATTTTTTATTCCTACTCTATGTTGCATAATATGTTATCGATACACCTATATTATTTACTCCACTTGATGCCTGACCAGAATTAGAGGAGTGTATATACATAGTAGAAGAATAAAGATAAACACTACCACCACTACTAGACGCTACAGAATCTCCACTCCAAGCACCTGCATAATTTATAGTACCAGAAGGCTGTGTAGCAGTAAAAGGCATACCAGTAATAGCATAATATCCAGCAGTTGAACTAAATCGCATACCAGAACCATTAATACTACAGTGTACATTTACTAATCGCCCAACTTTAGTATATGTGCCAGTAAGTGATGAACCCCAAGTTCCAACTGTTGAAGAAGGCTGACTAAGAGCTGGTGTCCAAGTGCCTTCTTCATAATCGTCAAGTAAATTAGCATCAGCTACTGCGCCAAAATAAACACCACTATTTGTAAATATTTCTCCATCTTCATCTACAGAAAATTTTACTGTATTGCTACCAGTAGTGGTTGTTTGTAACATAATTTGATTTGCAGTAGGGCTTTCGTGATGAATACGAACAACTGGTGTAGTCAAGTTTGCATTTGTTGCAGAAAAAACAGCAACATTATTAGGACTTGTTCCACTTGCTGGTGCTACCTCAACATACAAACCTCTTTCTTGCGCTCCTGCAGCCTCATTTCGTAAAGATAACTTACCGTAGTTTCCAGCATTATCACCTATTTTAACATTATCTTCACCTGCATCTATCAATAATAAATTGGCTTCACCATTACCCTCAACACGGAAGTTTACATCTGCACTACCTTGATTTATTACAACTTCATTTGAAACACCTTGAAAAATATTAACATCCCCAGCAGTCAAGTCTATTTGATTATCTGCTAGTGCTATATGAGTGTCAGTATCACCTGAGTGAATAATTTTTTGTGGTATGGTTAAGTCACCAGTAAATGTTGTATCACCTGACACACCACCTGTTAAGGTAGTAGCACCTGTTACACCAAGTGTACCTGCCATTGTAACATTGCCATCAAACTGTCCACCATCTGCTTTGCTTACAGTGTCTGCGGCACTAAAAGCATCAAAAACTATTATTTCTAGGAGGTCATCAACTGACGCTCCTTGAGCTAAAACGATAGCTGTGCCACTTGTAGATGTGTAGTCGGCATCACCTAACTTTACACCATTTTGATATACATCAACAAAGTTAGAGTCTTTATAACTTAATGTTGCGCCCTCTGACCCTGCACCACTGAAACTAGTTTGCCCAGCAGTAGCGGTATAAGTGTGCTTTCTTCTAACTCCAAACTGTGGACTGACTCCTATGTATGGCATATTTTAACCTTTCGGATATTTATCTTTTACTGCTTTAATTGTTGTTTTCCAACCATCTATACCATTGTGATACAAATCATCTAATTGGTCTACTATAGATGGATAAGCTGTTTCTCTATCTCTTTGATACTTATTATTTTCATATGCAGTTTCTAATTCTTTTTGTTTAGCAAGTATATCTTTTTCAGATATAGGTGTTGTGTCATTGTGCCAAGTTATTTGTTTTACATCATTTTCACGAACAGTAACTTCTGCTTTTGGATTTATCGCTAATATTGCTGATGTTATATTAATCATCCTGCGATCTCTATAAGTGTGAGTGTGCTTGGGGTGCTGTTAGGGCATATGCTAAGTGTTCCACCTAGACCAACAGCACTGAAATAAATTTTATATTCAGTAGCACTCGTTGTGTTTGGCGAATCTAAGTAAGTCGGAGTATGATGGTTCACATGATTAGATCCTCCTCCGTATCCATAAGCGTAGCCATAAGTTGCACTGTCTGAGACACGAGAACCTCCTCTATAAAGTGTAATAGAACTTACACCACCTGCTGTATTTTGCCACATACTACACGCTGCTAACACAAAAATTTTACTACTTGTTGATGATGGCGTTATCGTTGCTGCAAGACCAGTATCAACAAAAGAACTACTTGTCGTTGCAGTTAAAGTCGAATATGTATTAGTTACAATTTGTATCACACTCCCTGCTGACATATTAGCATCAGCAAACTGATTAGTTACAGTTCCAATTCCACTACCTATAACTTTTGTTAATGCCATTACGATTTCTCCAATGCTGTAATTCTATCTGTCAATGCTTTAATAGTTTTCTTTTGTTCTTGTAATGTTTTAACTAGCACAGGAGTCAATCGTTCATATTGAAAACCCTCAACATTGTCACCATCATAAGTTACAAGTTCTGTAATTCCTGCGTCATGGACTTCGTCAGCAATAAATCCAAAGTTGTCTTTTGTTTGGTCATCTATATCACTCTTAGATTTGTAACGTATTGGTCTGAATTTATCTATGTCTATATCTTCTAAATCACGAACATCTTTTTTATATTTCAATGCTGAAGTAGACCTTGCCAAATGCCCTGCACTGCTTGTTACAACGATATTTGCACTTGCACTTGTAGTCCAATTA
>CETW01192024.1_pt1 | contig 38281 bp, 23 predicted proteins | sample 361381 | NCBI WGS metagenome assembly CETW01 (sample SAMEA2620570, study PRJEB7988) | marine metagenome | isolation source: saline water (ENVO:00002010), including
GATTTATCGAATCCGGAAGAAGTTGCAAAAATCATTGCTAAAGCATCCTCACAAATTGGGCCTATTCGACACCTTGTGAATAATGCTTCCAAATTCAAGCATGACGACTTAGAAACTTTCGATAATAGCTCTTGGAATGAACACATGGATGTTAATGCAAAAGCCCCTCTAATGTTGACTCGCGAGGTATTGCAAAATCTACCCACTGATATGGTAGGTTCCGTCGTTAATATCCTCGATCAAAAAATCGCCGCACCTAATCCAGATCATATTTCTTACACAGCCTCTCGATATGCCTTGCTCGGTATAACCGAGGCTCTTGCGAGAGGTCTCGCACCTAAGCTTAGAATTAACGCAGTCGCACCGGGTCACACCTTAGCCAGCCCAGACCAAACAGAAGCAGGATTCAGTCGAGCTCAGTCTGAAAGCCCACTTGGGTATGGCCCCTCTCCAGATGATATTGCTCAGGCAGTAGTTTTTCTCATTGAAGCGAAATCGATAACCGGACAGGTAATTTTTGTAGATGCTGGAGAAAGATTCCTTTCCAGAAGCCGAGATGTTGCATTTGAAACGGAGGATGCTAAATGACTTCACATTCAGATGCGCTGATGCAAATTTTATCTCAAAATCAAGCGGCTACCTGTATATTCCTCGAGAAGGTAATTAGACAGGTGGATATAGGTGTTCACGACCACGAATTCGGTTCTCCTCAGCGCCTTTCATTCGACATTTATGTGATGTTATCTGGTGACAGTATGCCTTTGGAGGATGAAATATCAGAAGTTCTGGATTATGAATACCTAATCTCTGCTTTAGACGAGACTTTGAATTTACAACGCGCTTCACTTTTGGAAACACTTGCAAACCGCTTATTGGATCGAATACTAAAACCTCGTTCGGTTGAAGCCGCCACGGTTGTCATCACTAAACTAGATGTCTTAGGTGGAGATGGCCAATTGGGCTGTTCTATAACTCGAATAAAGTAGTGGTGCAGGGGGTGGGATTTGAACCCACGAAGCACTAAGCACCGGAGCTTAAGTCCGGCCCCTTTGACCAGCTCGGGTACCCCTGCGACCCTCTTGAACAAGTCATACTCCTTGAAACGAGCGCTCTGACGCCCCCTCGGGGGGGCGTATGGAAAACGATGCATTTGGGGCTCATGCTCAAGGAACGCTTTAACACCCCTCTGAGGGCCGATGAACGATGATTGAGAGCAGCAACGCGTTCCGACGCCACCTCAATGTGCATCTTGCAATAATCATTGCAGCCCTAATGTTTGCACCTTCTATGTCTCTGATGGTCACTAGTCAAGAATTGAAAGATGACTTCAAAGCAGAGGCTTCTGGCGACCTTGATCTCAAGCTTTACACTCTTTATTTAGCCGAGGCTAATTCTTCAGCAGGTGGAGACGGATATATCACCACAAGTGTCCCTGAATCTGGAGGGCAAGTCACAGAAAGCGCACTAGACGAAACATTGGAGTTTAGTACAGGGGAATTGATGAGTTCTTTACAGATATTCGGCAGACCTAAGCATGGTAGCTCATCAGGGCAGTATTATATTCCAGTTAATTTATTTGTAAGGGCTCAAGGACCGAGTAATTCGCAAGTGACATGGGATATTTCTGTAAGTGTTGATAGTGATGTCAAAGGCTCTGTGTCTTGGGAAACTGAAGCCTGTGAACCAGGACTAACTAATTCGTGTAATTTCGATCATGAATTATTTGAGATCATCCTTGATGACGACGAAGAAAGTTTTGTGGTGATGAAGGATAAGGAATTAATCTTAGAGATAACGGCTGAAATGTCAGGATGTGAATCCGGAGGAAGCCCATTTGGTGGAAGTTGTGAAGCAGAAGTTGCTTGGAATGAGATTGATGGTGAATCAAATAGATATTCGCAACTGGAAATAGAGTCTAACGCTATTTCTTACAGTGAAGTAGTTCTACAGCGTGAAGGGTCAGAGATGTCTGATGGGGTTGAACTTGAATGGTATCCAAATGATATACTCTCTGAACGTACTATGCAGTTCTCATTTGATGTTAAGAGCGCATTTGGAAGATATGATATGGATTCTATTAGACTATTGATGCGCGATCCTGATGGAATTTATCGCATAGATCATGAAATATCAGAAGATGACGATGGTATAAGAGACACGAGCCAAGGAATTTTTGGAACATACACTTGGATTTACCCCAGTGGTCTTCCCTCAGGAGAGTATACAGTCGAGTTGGAAATTACTGATGTTCAAGGTAATGCTTTCATTGTTGAACATGAACCTGTTGAGATGAAACAGTGGGGTGTTGCAATTAATCATAGAGAAGATCGTACTGTGGAGTATGTTGCACCGGGTGAAACAACTCCAGTGCCTTTGCAATTAGTACACAGAGGAGACTCAACAAAATCAATGTCGGTAGAACTAGAATTACTTACAGACTTAGGCAGCTCTTGGCTAGTTGAATTTGATTCACCGGGGGGTTATACTCTAAATTCAGGTGGTGATATTCTTAATCCAATACTCACAATTACATCCCCCGACGATTTGACAGGGACTCCCGATCGTCTTGAGATACGTGCAGTAGCAGAAGCCAGTATAGAAGGTGTAGAGACTGTAGTCCATCAAGATGTTCTAACTCTTGACTTAGAGAAATTAGAGGTATATCAACCTCCAGATGTTTCTATTTGGAATGAAGATCATGACATTCCAATAGCAAATTCTTCACGCCCAGGTGACATTGACCCAACAATTCCAAGATACGTTGAGGATAATCAATTTAATACATTCCTCCTAGAAATTTTCAATACTGGTTTCGACACTGATGATTTTAGAGTAGATATTCTACAGCGTGCAAAGTCGATTATACAGATTTACGATAATGATACTGGAGAAAGAATTCTTGAAGACGATGGAGATGGCACTTTCCACATACCTCCACTGGAAAGGCATTCAACTCAGATACTGAGGTTCAATATCAAACCATCTTCAGATAGAGAAGACCCTGATATTGGAATGGTTGAACTTGAAGTAATAAGTAGCGGAAACGCATCACTCAGAACTACAGTTTCGTTCACAATACAACGTACTTTTGGAATTAGAGCCGAGGTCTCCCAGGATTGTGATGGCACACCTTTGGGGCACATTCTAGTCTCGCTATGCTCTTCTTCAGATATCCCTGAAGTGAATCTACGTGCACGAATTACAAACAGCATGACGAGTAGTGAATCTGCTAGTTCGTGGAGAATAATTAATCCGGCTAGTCTAGCAGAAAATACAGATAGAAATCAGGCTTATGGGCAATGGACTTATCGAATTCTAGATGAAAATGGCTCTTCAGTTCCAACGGTTTCACTCGGTCCTGGGGATTTTACAGAAGTATTTGTCCGAGTTACTTTGACTAATCAGGTGATTGTGGGTAACCATACAGTATATTTGAGAATAATAGAAGACGTGGATGATAATGAACCTCGTTACTTTGATTTACCAATGGTTTTTGAAGTAGATGCAGACGAACCAGATCTCGAAATTGTTCAAGTCACCTCAAATAGGGAATTAGCTCCTGGCGAAGTATATGATTTCCAATTGAAGGTTAGGAATAAAGGAAATAGTCCCCTCATTGTTTTGCTTGATGCAGAAGTCGATAATTCTGGCTGGAGTGTGGATATTGGTGGGCCATCTGGTTCGCGTCTACTTGAGTTAGAACCATTTGAAGAAGTTACATTTATGCTTGAAGTAACAGTTCCTGAATCTGCTAATAATGGGGAACAAGCTAGAGTTTCTGTTACTGCTGAACCACATGATACTGAACAAAGTTGGCCTGACAGTTATACAGCAGAAACAACCGTTTTGATGGTTGTTGGCATAAATTCAGTAATCGAATTACTAATCAATGAAGTAACTCATCCTCGATTATCAACTGTAGTAATTGCAGTTATAGGAACTTTACTTATTTTCGGAGGTATACAAAGTAGAATGAATCGTAGAAAATGGGCTGCTCATATTGCATACTTGGAGGCTATAAATTCTGACGAAGAAATCGAAGAAGAGGATGATTCTGTAGATGAAATATTGGAATCAGTAGCCATAGAAGAAGAAGTGGACGATATGGTCTATGACGATGATGATATAGAACTGGTATGATGCTAGTTCACTCTAACTCATGATTATCGTCCGAACGACGCTCCATTCTTCTTAAGACCCGTATGAACCGCCGTAGGCGGTAGAGGGTGAATGCTGTGAGGCCAATTGCTGCTATTTCAATGGACATTGAGTCTACCAACAAACAGCGTTCTGCTATTTTTTTCTCATTTATTCTTCTAATCACCACTTATTCGGCAATTGAATTCGCAGCATGGGAAGCTATTGGCTCATCAGATGACGATGGTGATGGTTTAACATATGGTCTAGAATTTTATATCAATACACTTCCTTCTGATTGGGATACCGATAATGATGGTTTACCAGATGGTTGGGAATGGCAGTATGGGCTAGATCCTCTTTCACCTTCTGGACTAAATGGTTCTACTGGTGATCCGGATTTAGATTCTCTAACAAATCTTAATGAATACCAATACTCAATGCCTAGTAATTGGGATTCTGCTTCAACTCCCAATGCATTAGACAATGGAGTTTGGTGGAATGGAACAGTACCGGTAAGCAATTGGGATGAAGAAAGTGCAATGCAGCTAATTCAGGGGCTTAATTCTGATGGTGCCGACGAAGACCCCCCTGGCAATATTTGCTTGAACAACTTCGACGATGACTATGACGGGCTAGTCGATAATTGGGATTCAGACAAAGACGGAGATGCTGATTGTTCTAGTAATGATGATGATGGCGACAATATGACGGACGAAGACCCTAATGGTTGGGATACTGATGGTGATGGAATGCCAGATGGTTGGGAGGTTGCCAATGGTCTTGATCCCACATCTAGTGCTAATGATGATGGAGGATCTGGCGATCCCGATAATGATGGTTTAGTAAATTTATATGAATATGTTAACCCGGCATGGGATACAAGAAATGGGACATTAAATCCTCCTACTCAGTATTGGCAACCTGGTCCTAATAGTGTAGGAGGTAGTGTTACAAATACAGAATCACCATGTAATCCTGTACAGAATATAGGGCCTAATGGTTGTCAAATTTTTACAGCAGAGGTTGATGGCATTACCTATACTGATCCAAATAACAATGACACCGATGGAGATGGTTTGAATGACTCTTACGAGGCTCTTGTACTTCTAACAGATCCTACTGCTATTGATACAGATGGAGATGGTATTACTGATGGGGTGGAGGTATTTGCTTCATACGGGAATCCTCCACAGGCATCAGATCCTAGAAATAACAATACGGATGGGGATCAATTTGATGATGGCGAAGAAGATCTTAATGGAAACGGAATAGTTGATGATGGTGAAACAGATCCCACGAGAATAGAAGACTCTGGAGATATAGATGGAGATGGGATACAAAACTGGGAAGAAAATATGACTTGTACACAATGGAATAATTCCGATACAGATGGTGGTGGAGTTAATGATGGATTAGAACTTGCTGCAGGTCATTTCACTGATCCCTGTATGTCTACATTTGAGATATACTTAGATGTCATTTCATGGGTTCCAACTGGAAGTATTCTTACTGTAAACAACACATCTCTTCTCGACCCAACTCCCGTTGACTGGAGGCAAAATAATGCCCCAATGGCTTGGTTTGAGTCGGGGAACGGCAATCGAACCGGATTCCGCTATTCTTCAATTTCAGGTAATAATCTGATTAGTGTTGATATCACAATGCCGCCCGATGCTTTGTATGTTGTAGTACTGAATGGCTCATGGTGTTGGCAAACAAATCCTCCTCCTGGAGGGAATGCTCAGCATTGTGATGATGATTATCAAGACACTGATGGAGATGGCTTGGCAGATTGGGAAGAAAATCTTGGAAGTTGGGGCTATTTCTCGGATTTCACTTTGTCAGATACGGATGGAGACGGTGTTAATGATCTAGATGAAATTCTAAACAGTACAGATCCATTAGAACCATGTGATAATCTTGCAGATTTTGATGGTGATGGGCTCAATAATTGGTTTGAAAATAATACTGGATGTGCACTGTCATATGGTATAGAAGGTGGAAATGCCACCTTTGATAATTATACTACATTATGGAATAATACTGATACAGATAACGGAGGTGTTGATGACTATCAGGAGTATATTGATGGAACTAATCCACAGAATAATCCTAGCGATGATTTGAATCCGGTTGATACTGACGGCGATGGGATCCCTGATACAATTGAACAACAGATAGGCACTGATTGGAGAGATCCTGATACTGATGGCGGAGGTATTCCAGATGGTGACGAGTGTTTACCAGCTTATTGGGAAAATAATTGTTTAGACTCTGATAATGACCCATGGAATGCATCAGACGATATAGTAACAAATCAACTATATTTCCAAGCTTTGAATAGTACTTCAGGAGTTGATTATAATCTTACTCACTATTGGCGTTGGCATACTTATGACTACTACACTGGGGTTTCTTGGGGTGTCAATACCAGCCTTGTAGGGAACACTCCAATGTCTCCTTCATGGTCTACAACACAGGGCATCGCTCATCCCGATTTCTGGGACAAATCATCTTTGTTCGACTGGCAGTTGAATTTCAATCCATCTTTAAGTCCTGGAAGAGAATTGATTGCACCATACAATGCAGTAAACTTCACTGATTGGGTTGATGTCAATTCAGGACTTAATTTTTCTAATTATTCTCGGGACGTGTTAATTGATTCATCTTCTATTTCTACATTATACGTGACCGCACCACAAGTCATACTCAATAGTCAGATTAGAGAAAATACAACGGCATTCACTGGTAGTTCTTATGCAAAGGATCTCCCAAAAATATCTTCTGCTGGAAATATAACAGAAATTGCTTGGTCTGTAGTTAATGAAACTGGATTTACTTCAACTTGGGATCAGGTAGTTGCTATCCAAGATTTCTTGATCAATGGTAATGATACGATTACATTCCTTAGAAATCATGACGGATCGAATCGCTCTGATTTACCCCCCCCTTCTTTATTATGGGATACTTCTCTTTGGATAATTGAAAGCGCTTTTGAAGGAGATTGTAACGAGTACGCCACTGTATTTGCAGCCCTTCTTCAAGCCCTTGAAATCCCAACAAGAAAGGTAACAGGTTTTTCTGGCGGAACTTGGGTTGACAACGGCTTTGAATTGTACGGGGATGATTTTACTTGGTGGGTTGAAGTTCATCTTCAAACTAATGCTAATCAAGGGGAATTAGATCTTGGATGGATTCCATTTGAGGCTTGCCCTAACATGTCAATAGTTGAAGTAGTAAATGAACAGTATAATCCAGATACTATTGATAGAGATAATTCAACAGGAAATATAACTCTTAATGGCACCCTTCAATTTGTAAATAACGCCTCTGAGATTGAGGGCATTGTCTTAGAACTTTATTTGGTCCCTCAGAATGAGACCTCAAATATTCCAGGTAGTGCCGCCAATGCTGCTAACCTTATAGGATCTTCAATAACAAATTCCACAGGATTCTTTGAGATTATCGGAACTTCCTCTGAAATAATGCCACCGGGTTATGGTTCTCTGGTTTTGTTAACAAAACAAAAAGGATATGTTGGAACTCAGAGTATTTCTTTCCCATGGACAATAAATGTAACAGATGATGTTAATCTTACAATACCGGTCCCTATTCTTTCTGATGAGCCAATACTCGGAGCCGGAGTAAACACTACCGTAACTGGTTCAATGAATTGGGAAAATGATCCGCTTTCAGATCCGTCTCAATTAGATAACCTACAAGTTCTATTGAATTATACAACTGTTATTGATGGTGATGTTAATTTAATATCTGAAATTGGAGCAGGGGGATATTTCGAATTCATAGTTCCAATTTCTGAAGATGAACCTTTAGGATTGATAAATGCTACAATCGCCTTCTTAGGATGGCATCAGGATGATTTGAATAATGCAACTCCTTCTTCATACCATCTAAGGCCAAGTTCAGTAGACTTTAATTTCAATATTACACCCTCTCCTAATCTAACAGTTGTTCTTGAAGGTAGTGCTGAAAATAATAGTATTCTAGATATTAATCAACCAATATTTGTTAATGGAACAGCATTAAGTCAAGGGAGCTCACCTCTACCTCTTAATGGGACTCTTTATCTTGAAATGAGACGTTCAGGTACTAATGGGCCTTACCTCAATATTGCAACATGGTATCTTAATGACTCTAATTGGACAAGTCAGGCGGGTCAATTTGCAATTATTTTGGATTTCAATGAATCAATTGTTAACATACCTGCAGGTGAAATTGAAGTTAAATTCACCTATGTTGCTGATGGATTACTTGCTGCCGATGAAGAACTATTCACTTCAGATTATGGTATAAGGTCGTATCTTAATTTCTCTTATTCATTGAATGCCGTACCAAGAGGAGGACTTGCAACAGTTGAGGTGCAATTGTCAGATCATACTGGAACCTCTGTTACCGACTTCATAGGAGATTACTGGCTTGACTTTAATGGTATTAGAGAATGGAATACATCTAACCCAATAACAGGACAACTACAGGTTAATTGGTTGCCTATGGACAATATGACTGCAGGAAATTATGATTGGAATCTAACTTACAACGGTTCAACTTGGCTTCTTCCCAATGTAGTTAATGACACGGTGAGAATACAAGGAAGGGCGAATGTGACTGTATCAATAGGTCAAGATTGGACTCACATAGGTGGTTCTAATTGGATATCAGGATTTGCCCAAGACATAGTTCTTTTAACACCCATAACAGGCAATAATTCCTCAATAGTGTTACAATTGGAAACTCCTTCAGATTTACCCCCACAGCCCGACGGCAGCCCTGCTCCCCCTGTTTTAACAAGACTTGCAGATGGTTGGATAAATACTACTACAGGTTCTTACAATATTTCTTTCAATATGCCAAGTAATATTGGTTCTGGCGTTTATCAATTACGTCTTTCCTTGGACTTCTCAGTTGACCCACCTAGAGGTGGAGAATACTTTACAATTAGAGAGGCCACGACTCTTCCGACTGGAATAGAGAGTGACTTTGTATTAGATTCATCAACTTCTAATTTGATTGTTGTTGCAGGTTCTATATTGTCATTGAATGCAACAGTCTCAGATATTGCCGATGATTCGTTAATCCCTAATGCAACTGCAGTTCTCTACTTCGACTGGGGGGGTTCTAATCAAACGGCTCTTGATACTTCAATTTCAGATGCTGATGGAATAGTCAGATTCAATCCAACTCTTCCAGCTAATACAACACCAGGTTTTTATGATCTCAGAATACATGCTCCCGATGATCTAACGGATGATTTAGATACTCCTAACGCAGGTCGATGGATACAAAATGAAACCTTTTCAAATTTAACAGTTCAAGTTAACAGTTTAGTTGAGATAGATTCAATCCCCAATGAAGTTACAGCGGGTCAGTCATTCTCAATGACTGGACGAGTACTCGATGGCTTTGACTCTAACCGAACTGTAACAGGCCCAATGGCAGTCAAGGTGTTCTTCCTAGGTGATGACAGTGAAACACTTGTAGAGAGTTATACAACTGCAAACAATGGTTCGTTTACTGTTTCAGTACCTACTGATCCTTTTGGAGATGGGGTAACAAGTGGGACAAAAACCGTAGTTGTTAGTGTGGTAAATGGTTCGACACCATTCTACCTCACAGGTTCAGGAAATGCATCTTTATTGGTTAAAGGTGTGACAAGGTTTACCGATAGAACTCCACTAATTCAAACTATAGTTGATAGGGGTACAAACATTACATTTGGAGCAAGGTTGACTGAATTTAGTGATAATGATCGCAGATTAGGAAACCTCAGCGTTGCTGCAAAATTCCATGAAACTTGGTTGAATGAACAAACTAGTAGCGGCGATGGATTAGTAAATTTCACTTTCAGTGTCCCACATAATCATCCATTAGGCCAGATTCCAGTAAGACTTTGGTTCAATGGTAGTTCAACTTTACATGAGACAACACTTCTTTTGACCACAATCATTGTACGTTCTCCAACAACTCTAACAATTGATCCGATAAGCGAAAATCCCATTGCCGGCCAATCTCTTAACATCAGTGGTGAACTTCTTTCAAGTAATTTATCAGGTATCATGGATAGATCTGGAAACTCATTGTCAACATTCTTGACTTTTGAAATAAATGGTGAAACCTCAGGTTTCCAAGTCACAGGAGGAGTGGTAGATCCAAATGGTTCTTGGTCAGGAGTTATCACACTCAGTCTCTCTTTCCCAAGAGGGACTCATAACTTATCTGCATTCTACACACCTTCAGTAAATTATTATGGCTCAAGCGCTGGAGTCGGAGTTTTCGATAGTAGAGGTTTTTCTCAAGTTATGATACTGGATCCTGCTGATTTAGATCCTGATAGAAGAGTTATTCGAGGCGATTCAATAAGTGTTAACTTATCATTAATAGACAATGCTGGCCAATTAGTAGAAAATGCAAGTATAGGTATATTGGTTGATGACATACTCCAAGAAGTAATTCAGACTGACGATCAAGGTCGTTCTAATGTTCTAATTCAGGTCCCATCTACTCGAATCCAAGGCCCTCTTACAATTACGGCTAATTTCACAGGTATATCTGGGAGTACTGGTTTGATCGGTGATACAACTTGGACTAGAGTTATTGTATTGGCCCCCACAGTTCTTGAAATAACTCAGACTTCTGGTTCAATGATCGCTGGCGAATCCGTTACATTCGGTGGTACGCTACTAGATGAGCATGGAATGATATTAACTGATGATGGTAATCCCACCGGTGGCATTATTCATCTTGAAATAGATGGTATAGATGTAGGTGCTTCTTACACTACTAGATCAGGTGATAATACTGGTATTTGGAACATTACTTATGATATACCCTTAGATTCTAATTATGGTCCACATTCAGCCACAGTATCTTTCCTTGGGGGTTTTACTTGGGTAGATCCTATGGGCCAAGGAGATTCACTAAACCCTGAGTATTACTTGCCCTCTGAATATACAGTGTCATTTAATGTAATACAGACATCTCAAGTAGTCCTCACAACTCCTCCAGGTGAGATAGACCGTAATGAACTCCTTTTGATAGAGGGTCTTCTTACTGATGGAGCAGGCAGAGTAATTGGCGACCGCAATCTTGAAGTGACTCTTAATGATCAATTCCTTACTGGTGTGCAAGTCGAATCAAATGGCAGCTTTAGTATATACATCCCTGTTCCTCCAGATATGCCATTGGGTCCTAGAATTCTTGAAATTTCATTTGACGGGGAAGAATTCATTTTACCTTCAAATTCAACAACAGTATTTACTGTATTTGGTCCTACAGTAATATATGTAAATCCACCAGAATCCGTTGCAGTGGGTGATCAATTAAGACTAACTGGAACCGTCAAAGATAATCTGCCTGATGGTTGGCTATCTAATCATTCTCTTGAGATCTTTATCGACGGAACTCTTGTAGGTCTAACAACTACAAATGAAGATGGCGAGTGGTTTTTCAATTGGGTTGTATCTGACTTCCTTGACGTGGGCTTCCATACAGTCACTATCTCTTCTCCTGGTCAAGGATATTATCGTCCTTCATCTATTGACACCAATTTGACAATTGCTTATCATACATCTATAGAACTTGATTTAGAAGTCGATTCGGTTACACGTGGTGGTGTTTGGAACTTTACAGGAAGGCTTTTCGACTCAGATACCACTGGTTCTCCTGGTCTTAGTGGTCGTACTATTTCGGTAGTTCTTGATGGCGAAGAATTGACAACCATAGAAACAGGAAATGATGGAGAATTTGTTTTCCAACATGAATTAGGATATCAGATTTCTAGAGGTGCACATGATATCCATTTCATCTTTGATGGAGAAACTTTCTATCTTCCATTTGACAATAATATGACCGTATATGTAAAGGCAGACATTGAAATAGAGATTCTGTGGAGAAATGAAGTAGTAATAAGAAGTGATGACTCTGCATCAATAAAGTTAGTAGGAAGGGTAATTGAGATTGGTGGAGAAGAAAATCTGATTGATGGCCTCGATATTGTACTTTTATGGAATGGGGCTATGGAGCCAGCTTCTATCAAGTGGGATTCTGCCACTGGTCATTTTGAAATTGATTCTCCTGCTAGATCTACAATGCCTGCTGGTGAAATTACTCTTATCATTCAAGTTCTTCCAGATGCTGAAAGGTTCATCAATGGAGGGTCTATTTCCCATATTGTTAACATTCGAGTTCCGGTCCAATTTGAATTTAATCCAGATGGGCACACTATAAGAGAGAATACACGTCTAATATCTGGCAATATTACAGTCAGATCGACAGATACAGGAATGCCAGTGGAGGGTATTTCTCTTGTTACTCAATTGGTTAATGGGACTTCAATAAGGTTCCAATCAGTAAAATTAACAGATTCATCTGGAGCAATGGATTACGAATTCTTAGTTCAAGAACCAATACCTACATTCTATGACAAAGATTACTGGGGAGAATTAGGATTGATATTCAGCACAGATTCTCAATTAATTGACCCTAATGATAGGTTCTGGTTATCAAATGAGCATAATGGATTGAATATGACTTATACAGATCCAGAATCTCGATTTAACACAATGCAGATTATTGCTATTACTGGTATTTTACTAATTTTGTTGGCAGTTGTAGGAATGGGTATTTCTCTTCAACGCAGAAGGAAGGCGGCATTAGATGAGATTCAGAGTGTATTCAGTTATACCGCTGAATTATTAGCAGCAGGTGACGAAGTCCGTGAGGCCATTTTCAATTGCTATGAAAGTCTCTGCCAGATATTGATGAGAAATGGTTTCCTTAGGAGAGATTTTGAAACAGTACGTGAATTTGAAATGGCAATACGTAAGGCATTACAAATTAGTGAGCAGGCATTAATTGCTTTAGATCGTATCTTTGAAGAAGCAAGATATTCTTCACATAGATTGGGTGAGGGGCACAGAGAAAACGCACAATTAGCGTTACAAACAGTCCTACAAGAAATAGATCAATTACAAGAAGTTCCTGAAAGAGAAGAAATTGATTCACAGAATTAATTAAAAGAAAGTTTTAGAAATCCTTCTTGCAATACAGCGGAATCTAAATCAAATCCTGCTGGTAATTTGTAAGTTCTAATCATCCCCCCAAATCTTTCTGGTTGGATTATTCTTACTAATGATCCATTCTCTCTTACCATTTTAGAAACTGATAGAGATTTAATGCCTAAATCTTCTATTTCAATAGTAATTCCATTTCCCATTAATAATTCATCAATTTCTTCTATGAGATTCATAGATTCTTCAAGATTTCGAATCTCAGTTTTTGAATCATTGATAACTCTGCTAGCGGATTTAGAAATTATCTGATGATTTATTGATACTTCCTCAAGATGTTGAATATCGGAAAGAAATTGAAAATGCATTTGTTCAGCCGTTGTATCCAAACCATAGTTTATCGCATCAATATTTGACTTCTCATTCAATGAGTCAATAACTTGAATGTCCACTATTTCCCATGCATCCATTGATCTCTCGAAACCATCCTCTCAGATGAACCCTCGCTCTATTCATTTCCTATAGCGGGTTCAGGAAATCTTTGGAAAAATCTCTTAGTATGTCTTGAAGTTCTTTCTTCGTCAGGTGTCTTAATGCTCTGAATAGAATTGGGCAAACAGAATTTGTATGGTCTATTCATCAAACGCTTCTCAAGAATTACAACTAATGCTCTATCTTGACCTTTACGAATTGGCCGCCCTATTGCTTGTAGTATGCTATTGACAGCAGGTTGGTGGCTCGAATAGCGCCCCGCTTTATCTCTACCAAATCGATCTTCACAGTAATCTCTCAATGCGTCTTGTCGAGCACTAGGAGGCGGCACTGGTAATCCAACACACACAACTGCATCTAGTATATTGTCCGGATAATCTACTCCCTCTGCTAGCTTACCAGAAAGAACTCCACAAAGAAGAACTTTCTCTTTCAGTCGGCGTCTTTGGTATAGTCGTTGAATCATTTCACCTACTTGTCTCTTCGACATTCGTGGTAATTCTTTTTCTATACGGACTCCCCATGGTAAAAAATCCCCCTCGAGAATTTCATCTAACATTGAATAACTCTGTGTAAATAGTGCAACATGGCCAGGAGTATTACGAACTAATTCATACACATGATTTCTAATGGCTAGAGTGTTTTTTTCACCCCTCTCTGTATATCTTGATGTGGTATTCTGTGCAATAAGAACTGGTCTTCTTTCAGATAGGAAAGGAGATGAGTACTCGCGAATTGTAATCTTCCTTTCATTAGGTATTCTAAGCAAATCTGCATACATGTCTGGCGGAAAAAGAGTGCCGGACATCAATATAGCACCACGACATGATGAGAATAGTTCGCCTGATATTACACCAGGGTCTAGTAGAAAACACCTTACTCTTGGCTCATCCATTATTTTATCGAAAACTAGAACTAATGCAGTGGAATCGCGATACTGGCAGCAGGTTGTGATAAGAAATGCTAGTTTCTCACAACTAGTTTCTTTCTCATTTTCATCATCATCATCACTTGCTTCGACTCTTATTTTAATTAGTTGACTAACTAATTTTTCTAATTGAAAATATTCCTTATTGGGAATATTATCTATTGTTTCATTCAGTATGGAATCTATTTCATCAAGAATGCTCCGGGTACTTATTCTCATATCATCGCTATCAATGATAGCAAGTTCCTTTTCTCGAGCGGAGAACCACTTTGGCATCTCATTTTCTAAATGTTTTAGGGATCTTTTACACCACTCTATTCCGCTCAAGTCCAACTCATTTCCAGTTTTTTTTATTTGTTCCAATTCTCTTTCTAAATGTTCTTCAACTTCGTATCTTGAATCACGAAATATTCTAGATATAGCCCTTCTTTCAAGTCCATTTCTAACCCTATCTGGTAAATTATGTGCCTCATCAACAATTAGTATTGTACTATCTAATTCAACACCCATAGTCGGTAAACTAGCCTCCCTAACACTTTCAATGAATACATGGTTGTAATCACAAATCAGAATATCACAAGATTTGGCAGCCTCTCTCGAATTCGACCAAGCACATATTTGCGAACTACGGGCGACCTTTATCACATCATCAACATGCATAGGGTTTCTGAACATTTTTTCTCGTAGAGCCGACCTCATTTGGTCACGCATATCTCTATCTAATCCTTCCTCACAATCACATTTCCCACTCAATCGATCTACATTTTTGCACATACTTTCTCTACCAATAAGATCCACAACTAAGAGGGGTGATTCGTTTTCTGCGATACGTTGATTTATTTTTCTTACAGTTTCAATTACAATTTTATGTTGTGATTGCCGTCCTGTAAGAAAGAGAATTTTCAGTTTTGAAGAACTAGCCCTCTGTGCATTTATGGCTGCAGCTAGAGATGCAGCAGTTTTACCAATACCTGTAGGTGCTGATGCTAGAAGAAAACCCTCTTCAAGTAAAGTCTCAATGGCATCTTCAACCATCTCTTTTTGCGATGGTCTTACTTCATTGTGGGCGAAATAACGAATCGTTGAATCAGCACCCAAGACACTCACAGATTCTGTTCTGTTACTCGGCCGCCCAAGAAGATTCTGCTTGTAACCTCGTGCTTCAAAAGGTTGTCCCGCCCGAAATGGGCGAGACGGTGTGTGTGTTGAATCTTATTTTTTCGAACTCTTCATATTATGGTGCCTATCTCTAGAAGAGAGAACTTTTCTCTGATTTCTAGGTGCTTCTCTAGGGCTATATCCTACCGCATTAGAAATATTAGCTCTATCTCTTAGGCCTCTGAATCCAATAGTTAACCTTGAATGTGGTGGGGAATCGGCGGAGGGGCGATTTATTGGCCCCCCCGCGTCTTCCGAGTGCATCCCATTCTCACCCAAAGTCTCTCACCTCATTCTTCTACTGAGCCATTGGCTCTTTTACGCAATTCTTCCAATCGCATTTTCAAGGCGGAATCAATTGTTGCATCGTCAGCCGTATGCCTTGCGATATGTTCACGCGCAGCGTATCTTAGGACTACATCCATTTTTTCCCCATGGATTAAGCAAAAATCTCCAAGGCGGGCAGAAAGATCTGGTCCAAGATCGACCTCGACACGAGTTCCTGGAGGATGATATGGTGAAGACAAATACTGCCTAACAGCCTCTCGTATCACATCAGACCTGTTTCTCATTCCATCAAACCCAACCCTGCGCTCAAGTTCGAGGAGATGATCTTCAGGAATTCTAAGTGATACCATTGGACTTTGACCCGCCACAACTGCTTCCTCCTGAGTCTGCGAGAGGGCCTAGGGCTCTTAAGTGTAATGCAATTGAATTACAAATGAAATACAATATTGCTAATTTTTCAATGTATAAGTTTGCCTCCCGAGCAGTTTGATTGAAGGATGATGAGTAACTCGGAACTACAAGGAGGCATCACATGAAGGTCATCAACGATGCAATTCACGGTCAATTTTCCTTAGAAGGAGTACGTGCAGAATTACTCGAAACTCCTGAAATGAATAAACTAAGCCACATCAAGCAACTTGGTTTAGCTCATCTTGTATTTCCTGGTGCTCATCACACTAGATTTGAGCACTCATTAGGAGTTTCACATATAGGTGGGATGATGGCAGACTCGATAGGCCTTGATAAGCAAGAAAAGATTCTAGTTCAAGTCGCAGGAATGTTACATGATGTTGGACATGGCCCATATTCTCACACACTTGAACATATTCTACATGAGCGAGGAGGTTTGGATCACATGTCTATCACGGAGGGTATTATTCTTGGCGAATATGATGTTCTAAGAGAGGGAGAAGATACTAGTATTCAAAGTCGTAAATTGATTCCAGATATTCTTGAGAAAAATGACATTAATCCAGAAGAAGTAGCGGCTTTGATCAGAGGTCCAGATGCTAGAGGTAGTGAAAGAACCCTACTTTCATGGATTGATGGAAAAGAGGATTTGGTGTCCGAAGATCGTACATTAGGAAATCTTGTGCATGGTCCTGTTGATTGTGATCAATTGGATTATTTACTTAGAGATTCACATTTTACTGGTGTTAAACACGGAATAGTAGATCATAGGCGCTTGATATCTTGCTTACGCCGCCATGGTGGAGATGTTGCTGTTGAAGAAGGTGGGTTAGCGGCACTAGAAGGTATGCTTATGGCTAGAGGATTAATGTATAGTGCAGTATATTTCCATAGAGTAACTCGTGTTACTGAGGTCATGCTTTCGCGTGCAGTAGAAAGAAGTGCGAGTAATTTACCTAGCCCTGCTGATATGCAGAGAAGAGTCGATGCTGAAATCTGGCAAGCACTGTATCAAGCAGGCGAATATTCTAGAGACATTATGAGGAGACTAAAATATCGTCAGATGTTCAAGGTTGCATCAAGTCGTCGTCAAGAAGAACTATCTAATGAACAAGTAAGTAGACTGGTGGAAATAGCCCAGAGTTCGGAAAAAAGACGTGAAATTGAGGATGATATCGCGCATCGTGCAGGTCTTCCTGAAGGCTATGTGGCCGTCGATGTTCCAAGTGTTAAGCTTCTCCTTTCAGAGCCCCGTATGGCTTCAGTCGACATTCGAATTGTTGGAGATGATGGAAGAACAAGATGGTTTAGAGAACACACCCCAATTGCTGAAGCACTTCGTAAAAGACAAGTAAGTCAAGCTGCTGTTTATGTAATGACTATCCCAGGATATGAGAAAACAGTAGCAAAACTTAGTGATCATTATTTATTCTCATAGTTATTTGAATTCTTGAATCCCGAATCAGTTGTTTACCTTAATGGGTCTATGGATTAGTCATCTTTGAGGACAACTATTGAAAAGGGTAGTGCCGCTCGCCGGTGCGTCCGATGATCGTGGAGAGAATCGGTTTACTACGTCGGTGAACTCAATGGATAAGACGATGAAAGAAGTATATGATAGCGTTATTGCAAGAGATCCTAACCAGCCAGAATTTCATCAGGCAGTTGAAGAGGTTCTTGAAAGCCTTGGGCCGGTAATAGAAAAACATCCCGAGTATTTACCAGTCGTACACTCTATGGTTGAGGCCGAGAGAATAATTCAGTTTCGGGTGCCTTGGTATGATGACAATGGTAATTTGCATGTGAATAGAGGTTTTCGCATACAGATGAATAGTGCAATAGGGCCTTACAAGGGAGGTTTACGCTTCCATCCTTCTGTAAATCAATCAATATTGAAGTTCCTTGCATTTGAACAGGTATTCAAGAATTCTCTTACTCAATTGCCAATGGGTGGTGGAAAAGGAGGGTCCGATTTTGATCCAAAGGGGAAATCTGATGCTGAAGTCATGCGTTTTTGCCAATCATTTATGTTAGAACTTTGGAGACATATTGGTGCAGATTGTGACGTTCCTGCTGGCGATATTGGAGTAGGTGGAAGGGAAATAGGCTATCTTTTTGGTATGTACAAAAAGCTTCAGAATGAGTTTACAGGAGTTTTTACTGGAAAGGGGCGATCATATGGTGGCTCTCTGATTCGTCCGGAGGCTACAGGATATGGTCTAGTATACTTCGCACGAGAAATGCTTGCAACAAAGGGTAAATCCTTCGATGGGGCCACCGTGTCGATAAGCGGAAGTGGAAATGTCGCGCAGTTTGCTTGTGAAAAAGTACTAGATCTCGGAGGAGTTCCTATTACTATGTCTGATTCTTCAGGGTGGATTCATGATCCAGCAGGAATAGACAGAGAGAAGTTAGCTTGGATAATGGATCTAAAGAATAACCGTAGAGGTAGAATTTCTGAGTATGCAGAACATTTTGATGGTGTAACTTTCAATAAATCAGAACCTGAACCTGCTCTGAACGGTTTATGGGGTGTTAATGTTGACGTTGCTCTACCATGTGCTACACAAAACGAAGTAAATGGAGAAGAGGCAAAGATGTTAGTTGCCAATAATGTAATGGCAGTTGCTGAAGGAGCAAATATGCCTTGCACTCCAGAGGCAGTTGAGGTATTCCTTACGAATGGAATTTTGTTTGCTCCAGGGAAGGCTAGTAACGCTGGGGGAGTAGCAACATCTGGTCTTGAGATGAGTCAAAATTCACTACGTCTTTCATGGACTCGTGAGGAAGTAGATAATCGTCTAGAGGCAATCATGGTTAAGATCCATAAAGAAGCATCTGAAACCGCTTCAAAATATGGCATGGAAGGAAATTATGTTGCAGGAGCCAACATTGCAGGATTCCTTAAGGTAGCTGAGGCAATGACAGCCCAAGGCATGATCTAGATTTTTTTATGGACTAGGTAGGTTAAGTTCCATCAGACAAATATCCATGATGGATTTCATTTCTTACGATTCTTTCTTAACATTTTCAATAATTTTGTCTTCATGCATAGAAGATAGGAATTTCTTCAACCTATCTGTTTTTGGTTCATTGATGATTGAGGATGGTCCTTCTTCTGCAACTTTTCCATTATCTAAGTAAACTATTCTATCGGCTACATCTCTGGCAAAACTAATTTCATGAGTTACAATAACCATTGTCATTCCTTCATCAGCTAATCCACGGATAGTTTGTAGTACTGAGCCTATTAACTCAGGATCAAGCGCACTAGTTGGTTCGTCGAATAGAATAACTTCAGGCTTCATGGCTAAAGCTCTAGCTATTGCAACTCTCTGTTTTTGACCACCCGATAGATTTCCAGGATATGCATTAATTCTTTCTAGCATATCTACTCTTTCGAGAACTTCAATAGCTACTTTTTCTGCATCCGATTTACTCATTCCTCGTACATGTCGTAACCCTAAAGTTACATTATCCAATACCTTTAGATGAGCAAATAACTCAAACGATTGAAAGACCATTCCTATTCTACTTCTTACATTGTTTACGTCTGCATTTGGAGTATTAATTTGTTTTCCTCTTAGTTCTATAACCCCTTTAGTCGGCTCAATTAGTCGATTTATGCACCGTAATACTGTAGATTTACCAGAACCAGAGGAACCAATTATTGCTACAGATTCTCCTTCATGAACATCGAAAGAAATTCCCCTTACAGCATGAACGCCACCGGGATATATTTTTTCCAGATCTAAAATAGATAATACTACATCAGCCATATTATGATCCTCCTGAAATTCCTAATCCCGGTATTCTTGTTTTCTCTTCTAATCTTCTTAGTAGTAATGCTAGTGTCCATGTAACTACAAAGTAAGAAATCATTACCATACCCCATGCCCAAAATACTTGGAACGTTACTGCAATGATTAGCCGTCCTTGTCTTGAAAGTTCTGCATATCCAATAACCATTGCAAGAGAAGAATTTAGAACAAGATTTACCATTTCATTTCCAATAGGAGGAATGCAAATTCTAATTGCCTGAGGCATAATTACTAATTTCATTGTTCCTAGATATGTTAAGCCAATACTTCTACCTGCTTCCATTTGTCCAGAAGGTATGGCTGAGATTGCTCCCCTAATTGTTTCACATTGGTATGCTCCTGAGTTCAATCCAAGAGTGAAAATTGCACTTATAAATGCACTTTCTCCCAATAAGAAATAGTCAAATCCATCATTACCAATTGGACCAATTATATTTTCATATACAGCCTGTGCTTCCATGCCAAGGCTTAATCCAAAATGAATGAACATGAATTGAACGATTAGCGGCGTGTTTCGGAAGAAGTCAGTATAGACTGTGGCAATTGAATTCAATGGTCTAATTTTCCAAGGATCAAATGTCAATGGCCCTAACTTAATTTTTGAGAATTTTCCATCACTGCTAATGAATAATATTCCTAGAAATGTAATAGTGATTCCAATTCCAAATAGAGCAAAACCATGAGGATCTCCCACTGGTGTAAAAATATATTCAATTCCATTAAGTTGAAGTTCAGAAAAGCCCCTGAATCCATCCCAAAACAGATATATTCCAGTTATCGATAATCCACCTCCAACTAGTCTGACAATAATACTTGGTTTTCCTTCAATTAGACTTTTTAAGGTAGCTGGGGCCGTTTTCAGCATCGCTAACAGAACTCCTATTATGAATCCAAAAAGAATACCAAATCCAACAATTTTCACTGTAGCCTTAAATCCATCTAGAAGCATATCATCTGAATATTCAACAAAATCCCCAAAATTATTGTAATCCGGAATTTCAAATCCAACCAAGTTATTTTTGCCAGACGTATCTGTCCATAATATTACCCCATTGTCACCAACTACAATCCCTTTCTGATAATCTATCATTGCATGATCATTGAATGATGAAAATACATCCTGTGGAATCAAATTTGTTTCTACAATATTCCCTCCGTCTAGAGATACAGAAAGATAATTATTAGAACCAGCAAAAAGAATGATTGAGGCTGAAACAACCTCAATTGAATTTATTGATCGCCCCAAACTGGTATCATATCCGTGAGATTCTATTTCTACTAAATTCCAATTTATTGCCCCTTCAGTTGTTGAAGAAAGAATTTGTCCCTCACTTGAAACTGCAAACATTCGAAAGGGATTGTAGAAGCCTACTGAAACCAAATCTGAATTCCTAGTCTCTTCTGGAGATTCTCTAAAATCCCATGATTGCCCTCCATCTTCGGTGTACAAAATTGTTCCTTCTTCTCCAACTATAATCCCTTTTTCATTATCGAGAAATGCGATATCTAGAAGTTTAGAATCTAAAGGATTAGACGCTTGATACCATTCTAAAACTTCGTCGTCTGTAGAAGAGGATGAACTTTTCCAAATGTTTCCATTGTCACCGATGACTATTATTCCTGATTTTCCTTCACTAATAATTGTAATATCTGTCAATTCATTTGTGGAATCAATTTTTCCCAAATAAGTCCATGACCCATTTTCGGAAATCACAAAAACTCCTCCATCTGAAGAAAGAATGACAACATTTTCAGCATAAGAATCTGAGGCTATAATGTTTGAATCAGTTATTTTTTCGTGTAATTGCCAATTATTGCCTAGATCATTACTTGATAACATAGTTCCTTGGTTTCCAAATACCCAAATTGTTTTTGTATTGTCATGTTCAACAATTACTGCAGTATTGAGATTTTGTTCAGTACCTGATTCTCTAAATTCCCATCCCGATTCTATACTTTGACCTATGGCAGGAGCAACAGCCACCATTAGAAATATGCATACTAGTAAGCCAACCCGGGTCTTTTCATCAAGAGCAGACCATGAAAAAATCCGTTCGACACCGACGCGTCTGGCTGCCATAGGCGCCTCGTAGCGAATGAAGAATATAGAATCGACCCGATATGTATCAGTTGCCTAGGATGTTTTTTTTCTGATTTTTATTGAGTTCCTCTATCAGAAATGTTCATCGGCGTCATAGCGAGGCCGACACCTCATGGGCGAGATGATTTACCATGGCAAAGTGAAACAAGTTTGGAGTACGGACGATCCCGATATCATTGAATTTCGATATACTGATCAGATATCAGTTTTTGATCAAATAATACCTAGCCTTATTCCTAGGAAGGGGGAGTCTCTAAATCGAACTTCTTGTCATTGGTTTAAGTTAGTCAACGAGGCAGGAATTTGTGATACTCATATTATTGAGATGAATGCTCCGGATCGAGTACTAGCAAGAAGATTCGATGTTGTTCGCGAACCGGGTGCAATTTCAAGAGATCAAGAGAATGTTTTCGTACCCTTAGAGGTAATCTGTAGACATTATTTGGCAGGAAGTGGGTGGCGTAGATATGCTAGAGGTGATGCACCTGCGGAAGAGTTTGGGTTTGCCCCAGGAACTGTGCTTGAACAAGGAGTAAAACTCCCTAAACCCTACCTTGAAGTTTCAACAAAATTCGAGAAATTCGATAGACTATTAGATAGAAAAGAGGCACTTGAGATTTCTAATTTAAGTGAGGATGAATTTGATTCCATACTTGACATTGTGGTTAAAGTAGATGAAATAATAGAGAGAGAAGCGTCTAAGAGAGGTTTGATCCATGTTGATGGTAAAAAGGAATTTGCCCTTGGTGAAGGTCGCAAACCTGTACTTGTAGATTCTTTTGGCACACTGGATGAAGATCGTTGGTGGGATTCTGAAGCCTATTCACAGGGTAAAATCGTGCAACTATCTAAGGAATCTGTTAGAGTTCATTATCTTGATACTGGACATCATGATGAGCTATATGCAGCAAGAAATTCAGGTTCTGAAGAACCCCCTATTCCAGCACTACCCCAAGAGATCATTGATCAAACGTCTAATTTATACGCTGAAATGTTTGAGAGATTGACGGGTAATGAATTTTGATTTGGGTTAGGAATGCCTTCGCATCAATAATCCACACCTTCTCTTCTCGGCTCCTCTTAGGATAATGACAAGATGCCGAAAAGCGTCAGAAACTCCACCATCTATTGGTTCACTTGGATCAACCGTCCACTTTCCCTTTTGTATTACTCTTCTAAGTGAAGTGACCTCTTTTTGATTAAGCCATCCACATAATTCGAGGCCACCTAATCCATTAGAATAACCACTTTCTCCAAGAAATTCTTCTTTTAATCCTGAATTTAATTTCGCTAATAATTCATGTAGATCTTGTCCTCTTTTGTCATTAGTATATTCATGAAGATAATCAATAGCATTTCCTCCTTCAATAGGGAATCTACCAAGTCTCTCTCTAGATACTCCCTTGTCTAATGGTTCTGGAGGAGAATCATCTGAGTTCCATTCTAAACATGTTAAGAAAAGCATCATCGCAGGGTCAAAATCAGGCGCTTCTCCCTCTTTTAATTCTAGAATTGATTCTGGCATTCCTTCTAAATTTTTGAGATCAACATGATCTCCTGCCATCGATGCTTGAATCATAGGTATGGCTTCAATTGGGTCATATCTCAAAGGTTCAAAGGTATGAAATGGGCTTGGAGGTATGTATCTATTCATAGTATCACCAAAGATGATTATTATTCACCAGTTAGACGCTTTAATCTACTTTCGAAATCATCTGATTTAGAATCCTCGATATATTCTTCTTCTAATTTTTCATCAATTTCTTCTTCAGCAGAATTATCATTATTCTCAATGGTATTTTCTGTATTAATTACAGAGTGCTCAACAATTTCTTTAATCTTCTCTTTCTTCTGTTTAGAAATTCGTTCTTTGATCACAGAATCAGTCATTTCAATTAGTCTTCTCCGTTCACGTTGATTATTTATTATCCATCTAACTACAAAAGCTAAAGAAATAACCATTAAAGAACTTAAGATTGTAGTAATCCATTCAAAACCATCAGCATTATCTACAGAACCTCCTGACAGAATAATTCGCACTTCATCATCACTTGGATCTGAATCTAAATCCCAGGGGAATTCACAAGAAATTTCGGCAACTAATTCTGTACCATCTTCAATATTGTCTGGACGATCTATTTTCAGAGTAGGAGAGTATACAACCGTCATATCAATTGAATGTATGGAATTATATGGGTTTGCTGCTATCGCGATATTGCAATCTGCATAATCCAGAAGATGTTCATTTTGTCTCTTTGTAAGTATCTTTAATTTCTGATCATCACCTTGTCCCTCAAATTCAATACCAACTAATCCAACATTCCATTCAGAATTTCTTATCTCAAATGATTTCTCATTATTAGTCATTAAAACCCCTCTTACATCAATCATTCTCAAACTTAGTTTTCGCAATCCTGGATCTGGGTTCCAAAGTTCTGCAGAAAGGTTTACTGAAGTTAAACTTTGATTAATCCCAACAATTCCTTCTTTACTGTCGATCATACGGCCTTGATCGTCAATCAACATAATTGTATAATGGAATGTTTCGGTGCCATTACCAATTGAGCATTCAGCATTTACATCGCCAAAAATTCCAGAAAGCGAACAATATGCTGATCTTGAGGATGGTTGATTAATATTCGCAGAATATGGTAAAACACTCAATGAGTCTACCGTTAACTGGCTCCCAACTTGATTTTCTATTGCATTCCAAGCCCATGCGCCTTCTATATCCCATTCTAATAATCCTTGAGAATCATCAAGAACATTTGATGAGGGGCTAGTTCCGTACAACTGGATCATCGCGCTATCTCCCTCCATTGCTATTATCACGGGTGAAGTTGCCCAAGAATGATCTTCTTTCTGGGTGTCAATTGCAATTTCTCTTTGGTTCCCTTCTGGGTCTTGGGCCAAGATTCTAATTGTTTTTACACTTCCATCCCAATCAGAAGAAGGGATCAAATCTATTGGAACTCCTCTTATTTCATTCACTCCTAGAACTACTTCGGTAATTCCAGAGATATTCCATCCAATAGGTAAACTTAGAACTTCTAGAGAAATTGTAGTTGGAGCATTACCATTGTTTTGTAATTCAGCAAGAGGGTAGCCTCCATTTTCAGACACAATCCAAGCACCATTACTTGAGAGGGTAAAATCATGTATAACTGCAACTCTTAGAGGTAATGTTATTGTAGAATCCGCACTACCATCTCCTTCTCTTAATCTTACATGTAATTCAACTGTTTTACCATGTCTTGCAGTAAAGGGGGGTGTAATGTCTAATTCAAGAGGAGCAGACTCTCCAGGGTCTAATGTTGGCATACTTTCTGGCGCCGTTATTTCCCAACCATTTTCTCCAGTAACATAAACTGAAACAAATGGTTCAGAAGGTGAATTTCCAAGTTGAATAACACTCAAAGAAACAGTAGATCCAGCAGGGTCAATTTCTAGATTTGTATCAACGGCAATTGCATTCCATCCGGTCACATGTGCAACTTCTAAAGTGAATGACAGTGAGTACACTTCTTCATCAAATGATATTCCGATCATGTAAATGCTAAATCTTGTTCCATTCCAAGAATTACTAGGCACCTCTATCGTCAAAGTAAGTATTCCTGTATCATTTACAGCTACATTATTTGTTGATGACCCTATAATTCTCCATCCATCACTGGTATCTCCTTGAGTTTCGAAAACGGTTCCCGTGCCATTAATACTAAGATCATCTACTAGATTCCCTACATTCTTTGCACTGACTTCGACTGCAAATGTATTTCCTGGTAGTACAGAAAATGTATCTCCCTCATTGACCAAAACATCATTTCGATTTGTATCTATTTCCCATCTGTGATCTTGTCTTGCTTCTAAAATTAGATATATTGTTGAAAAAACATTTGCATCACCTTGTGAATTCATAGTAATACTAATGTTTACAGGTGTTCTTGCAGGTGTTGATTCTGGAAGAATCACTTGTAGAGGAAGAGTTCTAAGACTACCTGCTCCTAATTGTATAATTTCGCTTGAAAATGTAACCTCTACTCCAGGGTCTTCACTTAGATTAGAATCTAGTATGACTTCATATGACATAGAATATGAATCATCTCCATTTCCAGGATTATATAATCGCACTGTGGCAGGAATTGCTGTTTCAACATCAGCGAGATTTGTATCTTCATTGGGTGAAATCAATACTAAAGTTGCTCTATATATTTGTAACACCTCAACTGATAGTCGTATTGTATGTTCAATTCCAACATTGCTTTGATCAATAAATGAGTGATAAGCAGGTGGTGCATCTACTGGTAACACCAATGTCAAGGTTCCAGTTAATCTAGAACCCGGCGCTCCTGTCATAATTAGAGTATCAGAATTTAGAGATAAGGCACCCGATGAGGTCCACGCCCAATCTTCAATATCCATTCCTGCTTCAGACAGCGACCATTCTAATGTTGCCGAATCATTAGGCATGTCTGCCTTTACATTCCAAGTAAGAGTATTTTCGGGCATACTTCTTTGATGATCTGACTCTGTGACGACCCCACTCGCAACAAAATTAAGTTGAACATTTTGGCAAGTCTCATCTTCACCAAAACCTACACACATCGATAGTGGTGTAGTGACTTCATCTCCAAGATTAGCACCACTAGGCACTCCAAGTCTAGCAGTTATAATTTTAGATTCTCCTGCTTCTAATGTTAGTGCAGGAATTTGATTATCATTTTCATCGTATAGAGTTAGTTCATTATTTTGATTATTCTCATCCCAATCTGTAGTTTCCCATCCCATTACAATAGAATTCTCATCAGCGTTCCCAAGATTTTCAACAATTAGCCAAGCTTTTGCCGTATCTCCTATAAGTCCATAACCAGTACTTTCAGCAATTCCCGAAGGCCCTCTAATTGATAGGCCACGAGTACGATTTGCTTCTATTGGTAGAGTTGCTGAGACAGTAATGTTGCTATCACTATCTAGAGTAAGAATTAGCAGTAAGGATCCAGTATCTGACCCCGGCGCATCGGCTGGAGAATTAATTCTTAATTCTGGAATCCAGGTCTCTCCTACTCCAATTTCAATACCATTTATACCTCCTGCTGTTTGGTCTGTCCATGACCATCCATCTGGTAATTGAGTCGAATCGATTGTTAAACTCCAAGTTCCTGCTAGTCTACCAGTTGATCTAACAGTGGGGTATGCTATTGAATAAGACCCAGGATCAACCCGTGTTGGTTCCGTAGGGATCTCAAATGTTGCATTGTATGGTTGTACTACGGAAAGAATAGCCTCTACGCCATCGTTATCGTATCTTGATTGAGTGACATTCTGATAAGGATCAACGATCAACTCGAATTCATGATCTCCAAGACTGCCGCTCCATTCTACAGAAAACGAATCAAATGCTCCAGACCCAGTAGGTCCTGTCGGTTGCAGTGTATCTGCTCTATATCTCGCTATTTCTTCACCATTTGCATACAAAACTGCGTCGACAGGCCTATCTACTTGACTTGTGCCAGCATTTTCAAAGAAAGCCGTAACTGTTACCTCTTCTCCAGGATCAGGTGCGCTTGGATTGAATTCAATTGCACGACCATCAAGTAGAGGTCTGATATCTGCGATGGCCGTTGAAATTATGGTATCGGCAAGAACGATGTCTAAGGTTGCATCTCCGTCAACATCGGCTAAAGCTGGAGACGACCAAGTGCGGTGATCAACTTCTACCTCATTATTCCAATTATCATTTATTGCAACTTGTGTTCCTGTATCTCCATCCCAAGCCCAAAGTGTTCTTCCATATGCTACCAAAACTTCAGGCATTCCACTACCATCGATATCCATCCAAATCGGTTGCGCTACAGCAATCTCATCATTTGGAGAGCCACTGGATTGTTCCAAGTCATGGTACCAATCCAGTTGTGGATTGTTTCCTGAAACATCATGACAACCAGCATGTCCGTGTCTTGCTGTAGTCTCTTGATACCAAGATACCCAGCAGACCCTATCGATGACTCCGTCATCATCTGTGTCTATAGCGAGAGGGGGGGCATCTGTGAATCCATTCACTGCTTCAAATGACCAAATTTGACTCCCATCGTCGATTTCTAGTCCTCTGAATTCCGCCCCATCTATAGATGTCGATCCATCTGCATCTGTTGGAATTGTAACAATCATTTCGGGAGTGGAATCAGTATCTAGATTTGTTATTACTGGGCCGGGTAAACGAATATGTGGAGCATTTGTTTCACCATCTAAATTTGATAAACTAAGTGACCATGTTTGATCGCCAGAGCTCGAATCCAATTTCCAAACCCACATTGCCCCACTATTTTCATTTATTGTTGTTAATAGAATGTAGGCCGTTTGATCATCAACTTGGGCGAAGGAGGGGTCGGAAGGATATGTTCCATCTCCCAAGGTTGATTGCCAAATAGGAGTAGGGACACCATTTGCTTCAAGAGGTAAAGCAACAACAACTGGATTTTCATTATTATCTACTGCTGCCAATACCAATTCTGCATCTCCGTCTAGATCTAAGTCAGCAAGCAATGGTTGAGTAGTTGGTCGATGTCCTCCTAGACTTGTAGTCCAATCGGTCGCATCATTACTAATTCTAAGATTTTCATCATTCCATGACCATAGTAATTCTCCACTTTTCTCTCCTCCCGGTGCCCAACCAGTTACAGAACAATAGAGACGAGGCGAATAAGCATCGACATACATTTCACCTCCAGCGTCATAGACAAGAATCAACTCTTGCATACCATCCTCATCAACATCCACAATTACAGGAGATGCCTTGATGAGGTCTGTAAGTCCCAAATCAACCTCCCATGCGAGGTCAGCATCTTCTCCTTCAATGATTTTGACTATACTGTGATCGTTTCCTCCCACATCAGTTTGAACAATTACTGTGAATAACGAATCTCCTCCACATCTCTCAATAGCAGACTCATCAGTTACTATTTGGTTACTGAAATCTCCTATTGGTGTTCCAAGCGCATCCGTGCCTTCAGCATAATTTCCGTATACCCAATTTACAACAGGGTCGACTACGGATGCTAGTTCACTAGCATTGTCTGGTATATCTGTTCCAGCACCTCCATTTGGTCCATGTGCCGGCCCTTCTGAAGTCCTTTCACCAACTCTGCCTGATTGTGGCCAAGGTTGACCTCCATCTATCCACGGCTCAACTGTTCCAGTATTGTAGACGGCCTTCTGATCAACTAAATCTGTATCTATCACCATCTCATTTGTAATTGCTATTGGCGAGATACTCACCATGATCATGATCGCCACACCAAGAAGCGCATTCCGCTTGTAAGAGGTCGGGTAGGACGTACTCGCCATGCTCATCAGACTTACTCTTGCGCTTCGCAGCCCACTTGAACGTTCGGGCTATACTCTCATTCAGACCTACGGTCTGAGCATTATTCTCTATTCGCCAACTCAAAAGTACAGTTCTAACGCATCCGTTGCTCTTATACGAGAGACTTTGGTCGGCGAGTCGCACGGACCTCTCCTCTGGAGGCGAAGCCGATGAGGGACGGGAGGCTAACCACCCTTCCTCTGACTCACCTCGGAGTGGTCCGTTAAATGGAGGAAAAGAAATGTATAGCCTTGTTACAATGGAGGATACAATACGTATCCCTGCTGAGTACATTCGTAAGGATCGAAAGTTGGAAGAACATATTGATGAATTAGCACATGCTGCATTTGAAGGACGTTTTGACGAAGATGAAAACTATACTCTACTGACCTTCAATCATGAAACAGTTGGTCGTGGAAAAATTATTCATGGCGATGGAGCTATTTATCAAAGAGTTAGGTTCAAGGCATTGCATTTCACAATGGAGGCAAACGAAGTAGTCGATGGTGCAGTTTCTGAAGTGTCCGAGTATGGAGCGTTCGTACGAATCGGTCCAATAGAAGCTCTTCTTCACAAATCACAGATTCTTGACGAACCTATTCAAGTGAATATGGGTATTCGAAGAATTGAAGGATCAAAGACTGGAAAAAATATCGAAGAGGGTTCATTTGTTAGATCAAGAATTGTATCAAAGGCAATCAACCAGAATGATCCACGGTCAAGCAAAATCGGTTTGAATTGTAAGATGCCAGGATTAGGTGCTCATGATTGGTTAACTCAGGGTGATTGAAATGGCAAAAAAATCATTCGCTTGTGGAGAATGTAACCGTATTGTCCCTGATCCACCAACCAAAAAAGACCCCCCACAATGTCATCATTGCCCATCTGCGCCAGTCACAACTGACTGGTCAGGATATGTAGTTATTTTACATCCGAATCGTTCTGAAGTGGCTCAGAGACTAAATATCAATAGCCCGGGATCTTATGCATTAAAGGTTAATATCCGTTAAGGAGGAATTAAACATGGAAATCATTGAAAGAAAAGAGAATCCATTATTGAAGAGAGTTGAACTAAGGTTCCGTTGGAACCATGATAAGACATCAACTCCAACTTTGGCCGATATGGTTAATGCTGCAGCTAAAGCAGAACCAGGGTCAAAGAAAGAATTGACCTTTGTTAAGAATGTCAATACACGTTTTGGCCAGCCTCTGACGACAGGTCTTGCTGTAATTTATCAGGATGAAAATGCTGCTACCGTGGAACCCGAATATGTCCATACTCGACATCAAAAGTTACAATCACCCGCTAAAGAAAATCCTCCTGCAGAGGAAGTTTCAGAGGAAGTTAATGAGGAAGGTGAGGCATAATGGGTGGTTCTGGAGAAAAATGGAAGAAATCCAAACCATCAAAATACGATTCTTCCGGTGACACTTTAGTTCGTGGAGAACATTGTCCTAATTGTGGCCCAGGTGTATTTTTAGGAGTACATTCAGATCGCAAAAATTGCGGCAAATGCGGATATACTAAGCCAATTGAATGATCAAACTATTTTCTTTAACTAATTTGATATTTTGATATTTGACCATCGTTACTGAGGACTCTATCGCCAATGAATGCAACTCCTATATCTGTTCTATTTGCACATTTAACAATATTATTTGCCAATTTCCCATCATGTCTCCATCCCGTCCAGATCCAAGACTTATCGTCTCTTTTTGCAGCTAATACTGGTCCGGGAGTGGAGTAATGTTGTGGTTCTGAATATATATTTTCTAGGATTGCAATATTTCCAGTTTTTAGAGAAATAAAATACTCATTATTTCCTTCAAATACTGCTTGAATTTTTTCAGATAAATTTAGTTTTAAACTTCTAATTAAAGATCCATCTTCTGCTTTAACAACTGCAATCCAATTATTCTCAAAGAAAATATGTATTTCATTATTATTTTCAAAAATTGAGATTATTTTTTCAGGGCCCTTTGTAGAATTGTAACCAGGCTTATTAGGTATTGGAATCCTCCAGATTTCCTCTGATTCTGAATTCATCTTGTAAATCCCACGTCCTAAAATTCCAAACAAAAAATCATTTCCCGAACGAGATAAAGCCATTGGTTCTGAATTAAGTGTTTGAGACCATTTACAATTGGTCGGTTCTACAGAATTGGAATATTGGGACTCCTTTCTTAGAATTGAGCGTTTAGGTCCATCATTCCATTCATCTGTCAAACAAAGAGATGCCATCTTAGCGATTTGTAATTCATGATCTACCCACGTAGCAATCCAATGACCATTAATTATTACTCCAGATGTTATCGAAGTCGGAAATGGCCTTACAATTGGGTAATGTATTTCTCCATCAATTACCCGTAAGACTTCCCCTAAGGTTCCAACTATTACGTTGATAGAATCCTCCGAATAAACTCGAATTGGAGTGAAGGGTAGTGGTTCATTCACATCATTCGCTATATTACACGGTGTTTGAACCTGTGGTAGGATGACTTCAAGCGTATGTGTGACGTCGAAGTACTGTGGTTGTACTAATACTTGCATCTAAAGCCGATTCTGCATCTATGAATTTACATAATGCTGTGCTTGGATTAGGAAATTGGAATGATTCTTCTTCGTTCAATCATGGCGAGGTTTGGATACATCAAGAAAGACCTATTCATATGTTACTGATTGATATTATGCACATATATGCTGACAAAATAGACACTACTCATGAGAAACAATTGAATGTAGAAGTAGATGAAGTACTAGTTCTTTCAAGACATTTCTCCAAGAGTGGACTTCCTTCATTGACTCTTCATCCGATCGGCTGTCCCGGTGAGTCTCCAGTAGGTGAACCCGGTTTTGCCGGCGGGGAAAAGGGACTGACGGTTCCTCCTTCTCCACGTTTCGCATCACTTTTCTCCTCATTGTTAGAGTCGGCAAAATCATCAAATTTAGATGAAGAATTCGATATAACTGTTGAAACAACCCATCATGGTCCTATACTTTCTAGACCAACTCTTTATTTGGAAATAGGCTCAACTGAAAATGAATGGATACGTGAAGATGCCTCACATCTTTGGGCTGAAGTTATTTCTAATTCACTTGGCATGTCTGGTTCCAAATCTTATGTTGATTGGCCTGGTTATGGAGATGTTATGATAGGCATTGGAGGCGGACATTATGCTCCTAGACACACATCTGTGATGAAGGATGCAGATTTTTGGGTAGGGCATTTAATTGCAAATTATGCACTTGAATTTGAATTACAAGAAGAAAATGATTTCCCTTCAGGTCAATGGCGGCACTCTATCCAAGAAGCAATAAGGACAACACGTATAGCATTCCCGGGGGGCTCAATTTTTTGTCATTTAGATCGTAAATCATTCAAGGGTTGGCAACGTAATGCAATAATTGATTTTCTTTCTACATTAGATGTTGAAGTCAGACGCGGAAAGGACATGTTTGGTTGAGAAATTCTGAAAGCATGTCGACTCCACCATAGCCAGTATGGGGTTCGTTGGCAGGCTAATCATGTACCTAATGCCAATTATTCCTAAGTTCATCATAAGATGGGTTGCAAAACGCTATGTTGCAGGCCATGATATAGCCGATGCGATCAAAGTTATGAAGCGATTAAGCTCTGAAAATGCGTGTTTTACAGTAGACGTTCTTGGAGAAGAAATAAGTTCAATTGAGGAGGTTTCATTTTTTGAAGAAGAATACTCTAATTTGATAGATCAAATAATTAATCACAATTTAGATGCTAATATTTCCCTTAAACCCACTGCTTTTGGGTTACTAATTGATGAATCCGAAGCATTAAAAAAAATTGAGAAGATAGCACGTAAGGCCGCAAAACATGGAATGTTCGTTAGACTAGATATGGAGGATCATCGTGTCACTCAACAAACTATTGATTTGGTATTTTCATTACATCAAAGTGGACTTTATAATGTTGGTACTGTTTTACAAGCTAGGTTATTTAGAACAGAGAAAGATATTGTTAAGATACAAGAGAAATTAGCAGGTAAATCAGACATAAGAATTTGTAAAGGAATTTACTTAGAATCTAGTGACATAGCACATACTAGTTATCAAGATATAGTGGATGCAACCAATTCATCGATTGATTTACTATTGGACTGTAGAGCTTATACTGCGATTGCCAGTCATGACATTCCAGTCATTGAACATTCATTGAAAGCCCTAAGTTCGCGAGGATTTATTAAAGAAAATTTAGAATTAGATGAAGTAGAACTGGATTCAATTAATTGGGGCAAGGGCAAAGGCCCAGGATATGAATTCCAGATGTTATTAGGTGTAAGAGGAGATATTCGAAGGAAACTTTCTTCTCAAGGACATAGAACTAGAATCTATCTTCCTTATGGAAAACATTGGTATGAGTACAGTATGAGAAGATTGCGTGAGAATCCTGATGTGGCTTGGCATGTTGCTAAGAGTATAGTGATGCCTTGGACTAATCGTCGTTGATTACTGATTGACTTAATTTCTGTAGTCTCTAAAATTAGGTGTATGCAAATATATTCTTCTTATTTCAAAAGCAGATCTTTTTCCACGTAGAGTTCTTCCTTTACCAGTATGTAACGCTCTAATTCTCCATTTTACTCCATCTATTTCCATAATTGAGCCACAAGAAAATATTTCATTCTGATCGCATTCAATATTTTTAGAAGTGCTATTTTCTCCATCGGTCATAGTAATACGTACAACTACTTTATCACATCTTACTGCCCATAGAGTTCCTATTTTTCCAGCATTGGAGCGTTTCATAGGTCTTCCTTCGTTATCATCAATTCTAGTAATTCTGTAAACCTTATCTTGATATTCAAAAACATCATTTACATAAATTTCTTCATCCTCATCAGAATCTATCTTGGCTGATTCGCTAGTTGCCCCATCTGATAAATTAGCATCAATTATTACTGGTTTTCCTGGCCTAAGATGAATTGTCTGTACGCTATTGCATATGATACATTTTACGAGTAAGTCCTCTCCCTCTCCTTTTTGTGTCCTACGTAGAATCTGCTGTTCTGTAATTTCCTCGCACTTAGGGCAATCTGTGACATCGATTACCTGCTCCTGCTCTTCTTCCGTCACGTGTCGGCGTTCGACCTCCCTTTTTTGAAGCCATCCGTACGAGGTATGTTTCAATAGAGTCCTCATTGTAGGACATATCATGAGTGATTTGGGGGGTGGGTTTGGTTTACCTCAAATGAATAAGAGAGATATGTTCGAAAAACTCCTCTCTGAAGACGTTAATCGTTCTTCAGTTGAACCTGAAATCGCTTCAGCTATTGGTGAGCAGATGTTGCATATGGACTTACGTCAATTACCAAGATCTATTAGAGTAAGAATTAGAGATATTACTGGGAGAATCCCTACTAAAAACACTATTATCGTTGGAGGAGGTATAGGACATCTTACTGCATGGTTATTGGATCTCTGGTGCGGCGATTTGAATGATAATTCGAATGAGGTCCGGAAAAAACCTGACACACTGAGAATTATAGAAGAGGGCGGCAAATTTGGTGTTATAATTGACAGGCTAATACGACGTTACTCCGCTAATAATTGGGCAGAAGTGATTGTTGGCTCTTGGTCTGAGGTTTTTGCAGAAACTCAGTCTTGGAATGCAGCAGCGGCAGCACTACCTGATTCAGCGAGAATGGCTCCTTTACCTCAGCCGATTGATCTGATTATTGTTGATTTACCCGATGAGGAGCGTGTTGAAGCCTCGATAGCGGCATTTGATCTATTATCTGAAGATGGAATATTAATCACTCTTGAACCTGAAGTCCCTACTGGGGATGTAGGCGCCCCAGAGGTTGGGGACGAAAAAACTCCGGCCCAGAGAAAGGTTGAATCATTCAATCGCTGGATCTCTTTCATTCACAATATAGACATGAATCATTCTGCCGCTTTTCTTGAACTAACAGGTGGGACATTAGCAGTTTTCCGTCGTTCTGCCTGAGCATCAATTGTAATATCCAAATGAATTATTTCTATTCCTTCAAAACTATCGCTGTAATTTATAGTTGAATTATTCCCTAAACTATTGATTAGTAAATCGATTCTGAAGATACCATATCCAAATCTTTCATCATGCTCAGTTTGACCATCATCCATCTGAGAATTTTCACTAATTTTTTCCTTCACAAGATCAATTGCACTAACTCCTCCTGAATCCCCTTCTCTTTGCAATTCAGGGTATTCTTGTAAAACAAGTGCAATTCCTCCACTTACCCATGCAGTGGCTGCTGACGTCCCACTAGCCCAACCCCACCACGTATCTCCGACGCCTGCTGCCATTAGTACAGGTACCTCTGCTCCTGGTGCTAGAACTTCTGGTTTTTTATTGGGGTCGGATCTAGGCAATTGCGGTGGCCACAATTGCAGATTATTATCTCCTCTTGAACTTCCACTCCAAACATTACCGAGTCTAGTTACCCCTCCCACACAAATAACATTCTCTACAGATCCAGGAGATGAAACATCTCCATCATCATCTTGACCATCGTTGCCCGCAGCAGCTACCACAAATACACCCTGATCAAGAGCATCTTGAACAGAATTTTCTAGTTGGTCAGTAGTGATTCCAAGAAAGCCAATCCCTCCTTCACCTCCGAGGCTAAGTGATATGATATCTGCTTGACTACTCACACACCAATCAACTGCTTCAGCAATTCCCTCATCAGTTCCTTGTCCATTGGATCCAATTGCTTTAGCAACTAGTAAATCAACCCCTCTTGCATTACCTCTAAGGCCATCTTTAGCGACAATAATTCCTGCCATTGCCGTTCCATGACCTTCGTCATCGTAGGGTTCACTTTGACCGTTGACCACATCTAACCAACCTCTCAGTGTCTGATGACGTAAATCAGGGTGTGAGAGTTCAATACCAGAGTCCACTACACATACAACGACTCCACTTCCGTCCAAATGATCAATTTCATCAAACCCCGTTAAATCATAGTAAGATTCTTGCCAACCAGTCAATGTTGGAGATGGCCCTCCGATAATTATGTCATGCGCATTTGACCAAACCCAAAGAAGAATTATTGCTACTACGAATAAAGAAAATAGTGATGAAACAACACCAATTACCCATGGCAAGGCGTCCTCAAACATTTTCTCTTCTTCAACAATTTCAATTGGTTGTTCTGATGGAGTTTGACTAACCAATTCATATTCCACCAATTAAATGAATCCGAATTCCACCTTACGTTTTTCACCAAGCCTCGGATTTAGTAAATTGACTCAATAATGTGGTACTAGAGCCACATTTTTCACAACTAGTTCTGGTCGGCAGGATTTTTTCACACTCATTACATGCTGTCCCTGGCTCTCCTGCTCCTTTGCAATCTTTATTTGAACAAGGAACTTCAATTGCACCATTATGGTTCATCACTGCAGAACTTTCATTTTTGCAAATTGGGCAAACCCCCTGTCTTTTACCCTCAAATTTTGGGATTATATCTCCCGCAACTTCTCTTGCTCTGAATGATTGTATTTTTTCAGCCGAATTTCCGAGCATAAATTGTGGATACCATAACGTTTGAGCCCAAACAATTACTGCTACAATAGCAGTAATTACATGGATGACTACGAATGGAGTCATATCTTGCTCAATTGGAGGTCTTAGCGCGACTGAATGCGCTCCACTCCAAGAAGATATGTTAATTAGAATCATCCAAGTTATTATTCCCAACCTCCAAGCATTAAGGCTATGATCTCTCCAAGCCTTATTCACCATTCTTGGATCAGGATGTGCATGTCTTTGTTGAACGTGTAAATCTCTAGTTTCTATGACAGCTCTATCAACTACAATTGTTAGTATGAATACAAGAACTAAGTTTCCTACGGAAACGCCAATCCAATCAGAATAATTTGAGTTAAAGGGAAATGTTGTCGATCCTGCATGAGATGCAATGTGACCTAGTTGTACACCTAGACTTCCAACCGCCATAAATAGCAGATTATCTCTCATTAAGGGGAATCTAACCCAAAATATGGCAATGACTCCAATCCAACAAATTATTGATAGAAGTGATAACATTAACGAAAAATCACTAACATGAGAAAAACCCGAGTCACCCTTGAGGAGGTTAATTCCTACTCTATTGTAGTCTCCGCCTTTTGCCAATTCACCTATTCCTAAATCCCAAGCTCCAAGTATGATTGCGGTTATGGCAATTAGAATGGCAAAGCCCTCGTTAATACCCCATTTTCTTCGTATCATAGCGATATGAAAAATATATTCTTCAATTATTGAATCAATTAATTTCAATCTTTTATGATAATTGTCTAGTCTAAAGGGGGATTCAATATCACTCAGCCGTAGGGTCGAGTAATCAGGAGTATCCTGTGGTTTTACTCCGTCCTCGATATCACTCACATTAGGTTCGCAATAGAACACGCATAATAATCCCACTTTGAAAATGAGTCCTTAGATCGCTACTTCTTGACCTATTTGGGAATGTGAATTATTGATTAGTGGCGCCGAGAGGGAGATTTGAACTCCCGAGGGTAGAACCCACATG